>Ga0172378_10004947_pt1 | contig 12456 bp, 11 predicted proteins | sample GrowelOW332metaG_FD_119755 | JGI IMG/M metagenome (GOLD analysis project Ga0172378, IMG submission 119755) | Groundwater microbial communities from an aquifer near a municipal landfill in Southern Ontario, Canada - Pumphouse #3_1 metaG | ecosystem: Environmental > Aquatic > Deep subsurface >...
ACTGGCTATGTACTACATGCTTGCAAAAATTGTTGCAACCATTGTTGTCATGATTTGGAATTATATTGCGAAACGAAAAGTGGTTACAAGCAATGCAGAAAACCACTAAAAGAATTAAAAAAAAGCCTTTGATAAAATAGATATCTAAATGAAAAGAAAATTACTTAACGTTTAGGGCATTATTTTAAGGCTTTTTTATTTGTGTATTTTTCGTTTGTTTGAAGGAAGAATGTCCATTTCTTCACGATATTTGCTAACCGTTCGGCGTGCAATAAGAATATCTTTTTGATTTAAAAGGGTCATAATTTTTTGATCACTGAGCGGTTTTTCAGGGTTTTCATTTTGAATGAAAGTTTTAATAAGGATATGAATTTGATCAGTGGTTATGTTTGTTTCATCAGCGCTTAATCCGTGTTTAAAGAAGAATTTTAAAGGATAAACGCCTTTTGGTGTTTGGATAAAAGTGCCATTAATTGATCGACTAATTGTAGAAGGGTGCATTTCCATAGGATCGGCTACCATTTTAAGTGTTAGGGGTTTTAAATCTTCGAGCCCTCCAAAAAAGAAATCTTTTTGGTAGGTTACAACGGTTTCAATTACCTTATAAAGGGTATTGCGGCGTTGATTAATATTTTTAATTAATAAACAGGCAGCATCAAGCTTTTTTTTAATGTATTCTTGTGCCTCTTGGTTATAAGGATTATTTTGATGCAAAATGGATTGATAATAAGGATTAATTTTAAGATGTGGTGCAGACAATTCATTTATTTTAATGTGCAATTGGTTGTTCTCCCAAAAAATAACGGCATCGGGAAGAATATAATTAACAGATGTACTATGATGAAAAGCTTGACCAGGTTTAGGTTCTAAGGTTGAAATCTGTTTTTTGAGCAAGACTAAATCGTTTACAGGTACACCCGTTGCTTTATGAATCTTTTGATACTGATTTTCGGCTAAGTCTTTGAGGTAATCATTAAGAACGATGGAATAAAAAGATTGCTCAAGATCTTTTTCTTTTAATTGAATCAATAGACATTCAGAAAGGGTGCGTGCGCCCACGCCGCTAGGATCAAATGTTTGAATGAGATGAATGATTTTATGAATGGTCCGAGGATTTGCATCAAACATGATGGCTGTTTGTTGAAGGTCAAGATCAAGATAGCCATTTTCATCGATGCTTTCAATAATAAATTCACCTAGATAAAGCTCTTTTTCAGAAAAAGGGTCGCAATGCATATGAAATTGTAAAAGAAGATAAGCATTGAGTGTTTGTGTTTGTGTGCTAAAATCTTCAAAGGTAAAATTATTTTTGCAGGAAGCTGAAAAGGAGGAGGTTGTCCGCATTTGGGTTAATTGTTGGTTTTGAAAGTATTCATCCCAATTAACGGGGTCTTTGGATTCTTTAGGGGGTGTCTCTATATTTTTTTCTTGTAAAGAGTCGAACGTGGCATTATTAAAATTTAGGACAGGGTTTTCTAAGATTGTTTGGTTAATTAACGTATTAAGCTCCATAGAAGTCATTTGAAGAATTTCTATAGATTGGCGCATTTGTTGCGTTAAAATTAATTTTTGGCTTTGTTTAAGCTTTAAATTTAAATCAAAATTCATCGTTTTGCCTCGACTTTTTTTAATAAAATATCTTATGTTAAAATATTCTCAAAGATATAATATATTATAACACATGTATTTAATCCTGTATAGTTTTTTAAGAAATAAAAAATATAGGATTAAATAAACGTGGATTAAAGTTTTGAAAGGCTTTTTATTTGACTTTTTTGGCTTTTTAAAGTATTATATAAAAAAAGTATAAAGGAGTGTTATGCCATGCTAAAGGGAAGACATTTGATAGAACCAGGCGATTTTTCGCTAGAAGAGTTGGATTCTATTTTTGCATTAGGAGATCATATGATCGAAAAACAAGAAGATTATTTAGAAGTGGCAAAAGGGAAATTATTAGCAACACTTTTTTATGAGCCTTCCACAAGAACACGTTTCAGTTTTGAATCAGCGATGTTACGTTTAGGGGGGCAGATTATTGGATTTGATAACCCGGCTAATTCGTCTGTTGCTAAGGGAGAAACCATTTCAGATACTTTACGTGTGGTATCGTGTTATGCGGATATTGCGGTTATTCGACATCCTCGAGAAGGCACAGCACATCTAGTTTCAAAAGCAGTGCCCAATATGCCCATTATTAATGCAGGCGATGGTGGCCACGAACATCCGACACAAACCTTAACGGATTTAATGACCATTCGTCATGAAAAAGAGGATTTAAATAATCTAGTGATTGGTGTTTGTGGTGATTTATTGTTTGGCAGAACCATTCATTCTTTAGTCAAAACGTTAAATCGTTATAAGAATAATCGATTTATTTTTATTTCACCAAGAGAATTGAAAATGCCAGATCAAATTAAAAGACAATTACGACCAGGATCTTTTATAGAAACAGACAATTTAGATGATGCAATGCATAAAGTGGATATTTTATATATGTCACGAGTTCAAAGAGAACGATTTGTGAATGAAGAAGAATATTTACGTTTAAAAGATGTGTATATTTTAACCAATAAAAAAATGAAAAACGCGAAAAAAGATATGATTGTTATGCATCCATTGCCACGTGTTAATGAAATTGCGACAGAAGTGGATGCAGATTCTCGGGCTGTGTATTTTAAACAAGCACGTTATGGGATGTTTGTAAGGATGGCACTGATTTCAAAATTATTGGGGGTAGATTAATGATTAACGTCTCTAAATTAAAAGAAGGCATTATTATCGACCATATAGAAGCGGGGCATGGATTTGAAATTTACAAAGAATTGCATTTGAATGATATTGAAGATGTAGTTGTTTTATTAAAAAACATTCCAAGTAAAAAAATGATAAAAAAAGATTTAATTAAAATTGAAACAAATCTTCAATTGGATATGACGGTTTTAGGTTTAATTGATCCAAATGTAACGGTCAATTTTGTTAAAGATGGAGAAGTTTCTAATAAACTCAATATAACACTTCCAGAAAAAGTTACAGGTATTATGAAATGTCGAAATCCAAGATGTATTTCACAATATGAGGATGTAGGGGATATAGATTTTTATTTAGTGGATCCTAATAAAAAAATTTATAAATGCGAATATTGTGATTCATATACAACGTTTATCGAAAGATAATGCGAGGGGGAAAGATGAGAACTTTAATTAAGAATATTACTATTGTTGATGCAAACGGCGTGCGAAAAGGGAAAGTATTAACCGAGGATCGTCAAATCAAAAAAGTTTATAAAGAAAAAGGAAATTGTCGAACAGTACATGACAATGAAATTGATGGACAGGGAAAAATTTTAATGCCTGGGTTTATTGATCTGCATTGCCACTTAAGAGATCCAGGATTGACCTATAAAGAAGATATGGAAAGTGGCATGAAAGCAGCGCTTAAAGGCGGGTTTACAACGCTTGTAGCAATGGCGAATACTAAGCCCGTTATGGATAATGCAGAAAAATTAAAGACGAATTTAGAAAAGGCAAAAAGCCTAAATTTAGGTCATTTGATTCAAGTGTGTGCACTGACTAAGAATTTTTCGCCGTTTACACTTGTAGATTTTGAAAAGACACGGGCATTGACCCCTATTTTTTCGAATGATGGTCATAATATTGATGAAATAGAAACATTAAAAAAAGCACTAGCGGCAAGTGTAGAATATGATTTTATCCTTGCAACCCATAATGAACCAGAAGAAAAAATGGTTGTACGTGATTGTCAGGCGTTAGAAAGTATCCCATCAGCCCATTTGCATATTTGTCATATTTCAACACAAAAAACCTTAGAAACCATTAAAAAAGCAAAAGCAAAAGGTTTAGATGTGACATGTGAAGTCACGCCACATCATTTGTATGCTTCGGCACTTCAATATCTTGTTCATCCGCCTTTTCGCACCTATAGTGATCGAAAAGCACTTATAGAGGGTGTACGAGATGGGAGTATTGATATCTGCGCAACGGATCATGCTCCACACTCTGAAGAAGATAAACTTAAAGGTGCACCAGGGATTAATAATTTTGAAACAGCATTTGCCATGTACCATACAGTTTTTAAGGGCGCTAATATTCCCTTAACACGGCTTAGTCAGATGATGAGTGAAGCCCCGGCAAAACGCTTAGGTTTAAAAGCGGGGCTGATTAAAGAAAGATATGCGGCGGATTTTGTGTTGATTGACCCAGAAATAGAATGGCAAATTCAACCGAAAGCATTCATCTCAAAAAGTCATAACACCCCTTTTGCCCATGAACGTGTTATAGGTAAAGTGCTGATGACTTTCGTGGAAGGAGACTGTAAATATGATAATGGATCGTTTATATAAAGCGGCTATTGAAAGTCCAGTTTGTGTAGGATTAGATACAAAGCTTGCATTTTTGCCAGATTATTTAAATCAAAAAGATTGGCAACTCAGTGAAAAATTTTTTGAATTCAACAAAAAAATTATTGATGCAACTGCGGATTTAGCAGCTTGTTATAAGATTCAAATTGCTTGTTATGAAGCCTTAGGCTTAGAAGGGATGAAAGCATACGCTCAAACAGCAGCTTATATTCGAAAGCAAGGTAAGATTGTGATTGGCGATGCAAAGCGCGGTGATATTGGTTCTACGGCGGAACAATATGCAAAGGGCCATTTTGAAGGTGATTTTGAAGTTGATATTTTAACGGTCAATCCTTATATGGGCGTTGATGCGATTGCCCCTTATTATGAGCATATTAAAACAAAAGAAAAAGGGTTGTTTGTTTTATTACATACCTCTAATCCATCGGCGCAGGATTTCCAAGAAAAAACTATGAAAGACAACCAAATGCTTTATGAAAAGGTTGGTGAAAAAATTACGCAATGGGGAGAATCCTTTATTGGTAACAGTGGATTTTCGGCAATTGGCGCGGTTGTTGGATTGACTTATCCAGAAGAATTTGAAAAGATTCAAGCACAATGTCAATCAACATTTTTCTTGGTTCCAGGTTATGGAGCACAAGGGGGAACGGGAAAAGATATTGCCCGTATTTTTAAGAAATCAAGATGTGCGGTCATTAATTCTTCGAGAGGGTTGATCACAGCGCACAAAGGAAAAACAGAAAAATCTGATTTTTCGGATTATGTTCGTGAAAATACATGTGCAATGAAGGAGGATATTCTAAAATGGCTTTAATTTTATCGAATCGACAGATTGCTTCTGGCATCTATCAAATGGATGTTGCCTACCAAGGGAAAGTAAAGCCAGGCCAATTTTTTATGTTGCGTGCATGGGATAAAGATCCATTGCTTTCAAGACCTATTTCAGTTCACAATTATCAAGATGGGGTACTAACTTTTATGTATTCAGTTGTTGGTAAGGGAACCGAGATCATGGCTCACCTGGATAAAAATGATAACATTACGATGCAAGGTCCCAATGGTAATGGATTTCCAGAAATTAGCCAAGAAGTCGCTGTTGTTGGTGGAGGAATTGGGATTGCGCCGCTTTATTATTTTTGTAAACAATTTAGAATTTTAAATCCAGGACAAAAATTACGGGTTTATCTCGGCTTTTCCAAAGAAGCCTATGGGGTAGAACCCTTTGAAGCCATTGCTGATGAGGTGATTGTTGATGTTGGCGGAATTATTACCGATAAAATTGTTGCACGAAAAAATGAAGTTTATGTAGCTTGTGGGCCGACTGTTATGATGAAAGCACTTTGCCAAACGATTCCGAAACAGCATCAACTTTATCTGTCTTTAGAAGAACGCATGGCATGTGGCATTGGAGCTTGTCTTGGGTGTAGCATTAAAACAAAAGAAGGTAACAAGAAAGTATGTAAAGATGGACCTGTTTTCAGTAGGGAGGTATTATTTTATGAGTAATATATTAGAAACACCTTTTGCAGGGCTTATTTTTAAAAATCCAGTGATGCCAGCTTCTGGTACATTTGGTTTTGGAAAAGAATATCAAGATTTTTATGATTTAAATCAACTGGGTGGCTTTTGTACGAAAGGCTTGACCTTATTACCACAATCTGGCAATACAGGTACACGGCTTTGGGAAACACCAGCAGGGATGATGAATAGTATTGGTCTAGAAAATCCTGGCGTGGATGCTTTTATTCAAAATGAATGGCCACGACTGAGTGAATTAGATACCAATATCATTGTCAATGTAGGGGGTAAAGACGAAGAGAGTTATTTGGAAGCCATCAGGAAACTCAATGCGATTGATATTGATATGATTGAATTAAATATTTCTTGTCCAAATGTCAAAGCAGGTGGGATGGCGTATGGGACCAGTGCAGAAAAAGCAGCAGAAATTACAGGTAAAGTGGTTGATTTATCGATACACCCAGTTGTTGTCAAATTAACACCAAATGTCTTAGATATTGCAGGCATTGCAAAAGCCTGTGAGGATGCTGGTGCACAAGGAATCTCATTGATTAATACGATTCAAGCAATGGCTGTTGATTACAAAAAAAAGCGAAACGTTTTTGATAATGGCTATGCTGGATTGTCAGGACCGGCAGTGAAGCCAATTGCGCTTCGAATGACGCACCAGGTTATACAAGCGGTTAAAATACCAGTTATGGCTATGGGGGGTATTACGACCTGGGAAGATGCTTTAGAATTTTTAATGATTGGTGCAAGACTTGTCCAGATTGGAACAGCTAATTTTATAGATCCAATGCGACCGATTCAAGTGATTGAAGGACTAGAAAAATATTGTGAATCCGAAGGAATAGAGAGTATCAATAAGATTAGAGGCTTGTTACTATAATGGGCGCTATTTATAAAGAAAAAAGGTATATCAACAGTTATGAATGTACCTATAATGGGACAGTTTCGCCTGCGGCAGTTTTAAATTACTTTCAAGAAACGGCGCAGCAACAAAACAATCATTTAGGGATTGGTTCGGATTATTTAGAAAAAAGGCATATGGCATGGTTTATTGTTAAATACCATATTGAGACCAATCGATGGCCGTCTTATGGTGAAACCATTTTTTGCCAAACAGAGGCAAAGTGTCTCCATAGTTTTATAGCACAGCGTTCTTTTGTGCTCACGGATACGAATGGAAAAGTTTTAATTGATGCGATGACTGAGTGGTTTTTAGTGGATACAAAAAAGAATGAAATGTTGCATCTTGAAAATTATGATCAATTAGACCAATATGAATGCAAAAATCAAAAGATGGTCTTTAGGCTCAAACGGTTTCCTAAAGTAAAAATTTATGAATCAAGTAAGCAATTTCAAGTTCGATATTTAGATATCGACTTTAATAAACATGTGAATCATGTTAAATATTTGGAATGGGCTATTGAAAGTATTCCACCAGAGATTGCTAAAAAAGGGGTCATTTTAGAAGATATCAAAATTATTTTTAAGAAGCAGACTTTCTATGGAGAAATCATTACAGTTAAACGTGCTGCCTTGGATCATCATCTTTGGCAAATGGATATTTATAATGAAAAAGACGAAATGCTTTGTCAAGTACAAATGCGTTTATCAACAAAAGAATAAGCGTTATATAAAAAGGTGTGTTTTCTTTTAAAAGAAAACACACCTTTTTATAAGGGCTAAAATGACTGAAGTTCTATTGAAATAGGACAATGATCAGAACCTAAAATATCGCTATGAATCGTTGCATTTTTTAATAGGGGTAGGGCATTATTAGACATGAAAAAATAGTCAATACGCCAACCCGCATTATTTTTACGAGAATTAAAACGATAAGACCACCAAGAATATTGAATTGTATCAGGATGAAGATAACGCCAAGTGTCCGTATACCCCTCACTAAAAAAGTGATCTAGCCATTCACGTTCCATGGGTAAAAAACCAGAGCGCTTAGCATTTGATTTTGGATTTTTTAAATCGATGGCTTGATGGGCGGTATTAACATCGCCACAAACAATGACTTTTTTTCCTTGAGCAACCAAAGCATTAACATCTTTTAACAAGCAATCATAAAAGGCCATTTTGAAGGATAGACGAGTCTCATCTTTTTGTCCATTTGGAAAATAAATATTAAAAAGCGTAAATTCTGGATATTCCATAATAATGGTGCGTCCTTCATGGTTAAATTGATCGTCCGACAAACCGGTTTTAATGGATAGCGGTTCTTCTCGATAATAAACAGCGGTTCCGGAATAGCCTTTGCGCTCGGCTGAATGAATAAATAGTTTATAATCAGCGATTTGTGTAATGCTTTTTTCTAATTGATCTTCTTGTGCTTTTATTTCTTGTAAACACAAAAGATCGGGGTGCTGTGTTGTCAGAAAATCGGAAAATCCTTTTTTGGCGACAGCACGTAAGCCATTAACATTCCAAGAATAAAGTTTCATGAGGTCTCCTTTAAAATTACTCTAATATATTAATCTTATTATACCTGAAAAAGATAATTTTGCAAGAAAAACCGCAAGAATACGGGAAATAATCAAAGAGAGAGGCGAACAAAGAGAAAAGAAAAAATGATAGCGTTTTATAATTTTGAATAGTTTAGGTAAAGAAAAGATAAAGATCTTTTGTAAATTTACCAAAACCCGTAAAAAGGATTGCTTAAAACCATTTTTTAGGGTATACTAATGATTAACAAATCATATTGAGGGAGATTATGAATATGAAGTATTTTGTCAGCATTGATGCAGGCACTCATCAGGTCAAGACAGTTTTATTTGATGTTGCAGGGCATGAAATTGAAGATGTATCTGTTGAAATTGATCTTTTGCAAGATAGTATTCGTGCAGAAGTTGATATGATTAAGTATTGGAACAAAACAGCAGAGTGCGTTCGTTTACTTCTCAAAAAAAGCCAGATTGATCCCGATCGGATTTGGGCAGTAAGCGTCACAGGCCAAAGTGGTGGACTTTGGGCTTTAGATGCTTATGGCAATCCTATCGGTAATGCAATCTTAAATGTTGACACACGTGCAGAAATGTATGTAAAAGCCATTCAAGAAAAGACACCTGGCGTTGCACGGCTTATTCATCGTAATCTAGGAATGCCCATTATGGCTGGAACGACCCTTGTATTGTTAAAATGGCTAAAACAAAATCGAATGGAAATTTATTCTGAAATTGCCCATTTGTTTTTTGCGAAAGATTGGATTCGTTATTGTTTAACGGGAGATATTTCAACAGAAGTCACAGATGCAGGTTCTTCGTTTTTAAAAATCAGTGATCAACAGATGGTGACACAAGTTTTAACGATTCTAGAAATTGAAGAAGCACAAAATTGGTTACCGACGATTAAAAAATCTTCCGAAATTGCAGCAATTTTAAATGTGCCAGCTTCTGAAAAAACAGGTCTAAATGCTGGGACACCGGTTATTGTTGGTGCAACCGCAACCGCAACCGCGAGTTTTGGAATGGGTGCCATAAAAGAAGATGATTTAGCTATCAATTTGGATACAACCTGTACGATTAGTGTTGTTCAAAAACAAAAGAATTGTGATTATACCCATTATTATTATCATTATCTTAAACATTGTATTGAAGGCAATGTTTTAAATATTAAACATTGTTGTAATGGGATGGAAAGCATTCGTTTTGTTGCACGAGAAATTGCAAGAACGGCCAATCGGCAAATGATTGAGAGTATGGTTAATGCTTCTGATCCTGGAGCAAATGGCGTTGTTTTTCATCCTTATTTAGCCCTTGAAGGTGAAGTGATGCCTTTTGCAAACGAAAATGCACGTGCAAGCTTTTTTGGTATTTCTGAGGCAACAACTAAAAATGACCTTTTAAGAGCTGCTTATGAAGGGGTTGCTTATGCCATTAAAGATTGCTTAGGAACGAGTCAAAATAGCAATACTATTTTATTATCAGGGGAAGGCGCAAAGTCAATGGCTCTTTGCCAGATGATTGCAGATGTTACAGGGATTAGAGTAGTCACCTCAGTTGGTCAAGAAATGTCCGGACGTGGGGCAGCGATGTTAGCAGGTGTCGGTGTCGGCGTTTATGATAATTTTGAAACAGCAGTCCGTAAATGTTGTAAAATTAATCGTATGTATCAACCGCATAATCTTGAAATATATGATAAAACATTTGTATTATACAATGAACTTAGACTTGCTTATAACCATCTTTGGAATCGCCGTGTTGAAATTTTAGGTTAAAGTATAAAAAAGCGAACTAATTTTTAAATTAGTTCGCTTTTTAAAATAGAAATTTTTCAATGGCGTTAGCGACCCCATTTTCATGATTAGAATCTGTAATATAAAATGCCGATTTTTTAACCAGGGCATGTGCATTTGCTACCGCAATGGGATATTTTACATATTTAAGCATTTCCAGATCATTTAAATGATCACCAAAAGCCATCATTTCTTCGGCCTTTATGTTTAATCGTTCTCCGAGCACTTTCAAAGCGCTTGCCTTGCTTGTTGACTGATTGCCAATTTCTAAATTCATGTCGAATGAACTTGTTAAAGTAATATGGCTAATTGCATTAAGTGTTTTAAAACAGCTTTCTTTTTGAGATAAAGTCTCAAAAAAGAGATTAATATTTTCAATTTTTTGATTGTTTTTTTTCAGCAAGTTTAAAACATTGTCTACTGGACGACGGGAATGCTTGATATATCTTTTTTTGAAAGAATCTTCAGGGGTATTGACGATTTGATCATATTTTGAACGTTCGATAAACGCATGACCATCAATAAAAATTTCAATTAACGCATCAAGCGATCTTAAAACACAATCAATTTTTACAAGCGGTTCAACATCAATACAATTATTATAGAGCACACTCTTTTTTTGAAGATCACGAATTTGAGCACCGTTAGATGTTAGGGCATATTGCAAATGTTTTATTTTCTGAATGTCCTCTGGGAGTGCGTCGTTACACCGTCCGGTAGAAAGCACAACTTCAATGTTATTGTCAAGTGCTTTTTCTAAAGTTGCAATGGTAACATCTGTAAGATTGGCATCATTATTTAACGTTGTACGGTCTAGATCTAGCGCAATTAATTTTATATTCATAAACTCACCTCGTTTATTTATTATAGCATAAAAATGAAAAAAAGCATCTGAAGACAGGATCATTTTATAAAATATCTTGTAAAAAGAATAGCGATTGAGATTGTTTTAAGAAAAATAATGTATAATAAAAAAAGGTTATAAGACCCCATAAATAGATCTAATAAAGTGTTTTGTTATTATATTGACAGAAGAAAAGGTTTAATCTTTAAAAAATATTAATAGAGAGCCCTTTAATAAAGGCAATCTCTTAAAAGTAAACTTTTACATTATCTTTTTTTAAAAATAGTGCTTGCATTCATAAAAATGATATGATAGAATTGTTATAGATTTAACAGATGGAAAGAGAATTTCATTCGAAACATCTATTATTAAAAAATACGCCACTGGCGAAAAATTCTTGGAGGGATTTAATTATGGCTAAAGAAGTAGTAATTTTAGGAGCTTGTCGTACAGCAATGGGGACTTTTGGAGGTTCTTTAAAAGATGTACCTGCAGTAGAATTAGGAAGCATTGTTATTAAAGAAGCAATCAAACGTGCTGGTATTAAACCGGAAGATATTGATGAAGTATTAATGGGTTGTGTTATCCAAGCTGGTTTGGGACAGAGTGTTGCTCGTCAAGCTTCTGTCAAAGCAGGCGTTCCAATTGAAGTGCCAGCATTAACGTTAAATAATGTTTGTGGTTCTGGTTTAAAATGTGTTAACTTAGCTGCTAACATGATTGTTGCCGGCGAAGCCGATGTTGTTGTTGCTGGTGGTATGGAAAACATGTCAGCTGCACCTTATAGCATTCCAAAAGCACGTTATGGCTATAGAATGGGCGATGGCAAAATTGTGGATACAATGGTTAAAGATGGTTTATGGGAAGCTTTCAATGACTACCACATGGGTATTACAGCTGAAAATGTAGCTGATAAATATGGCATCACACGTGAAGACCAAGATGCTTTTGCAGCAGATTCACAACAAAAAACAGAAGCTGCACAAGATGCAGGCAACTTTGATGAAGAAATCGTACCAGTAATGGTTAAGAAAAAAAGAGAAATGGTTGAATTCAAAGTTGATGAACATAACAGAAGAGGAACAACTGCTGAAGGTTTAGCAAAATTACGTCCAGCTTTCAAAAAAGATGGTACAGTAACTGCTGGTAATGCTTCTGGTATTAATGATGGTGCTGCAGCAATGATCGTTCTGTCTGCTGAAAAAGCCAAAGAATTAGGCCTTACACCAATGGCTAAATTTGTTGTTGGCGCATCTGCAGGGGTTGAACCTTCATTGATGGGTATTGGACCAATTTATGCTTCACGTAAAGCATTTGATAAATCTGGTTTAACAATTGATGATATGGATTTAGTAGAAGCAAATGAAGCTTTTGCATCTCAATCACTCGCAGTTAAAAGAGAATTAAATATTCCAGCTGAAAAGATCAATATTTCTGGTGGTGCAATTTCTTTAGGTCATCCAGTTGGCG
>Ga0172378_10004948_pt1 | contig 12455 bp, 14 predicted proteins | sample GrowelOW332metaG_FD_119755 | JGI IMG/M metagenome (GOLD analysis project Ga0172378, IMG submission 119755) | Groundwater microbial communities from an aquifer near a municipal landfill in Southern Ontario, Canada - Pumphouse #3_1 metaG | ecosystem: Environmental > Aquatic > Deep subsurface >...
ACGGGCAACAGCCTAAACATCAGACGCTTCAAAATGCAGTGACTGAACAGCCCGTAGTGACTGCCGTGTCTCCACATGTACAGCTTCCGGAAGAAGCTGCTGGTGATACAGGAGTGATACCCACAAAGGTTGATCCACTGACAACGTCTTCTTCACAGCAGTTTGTCACGGCTTTTCAACAGAGTCTGCAGCCAACTGACGGGGCAGCGCAGGCGAGTACAGCAACAAGTAGTACGCAGCAGCCTGCAGCAGCATATAACATTCCGGGGCAGATCGTCGATCAGGCAAAGCTTATTAAATCGACGGAGGGAACAGAAATGGTTATTAAGCTTAAGCCGGAATACCTTGGTGATCTTACACTGAAAATTTCTGTAACGGCCGACGGAGCGGTAAATGCATCGTTCCATAGTGATAATGCACAGGTGAGAAACATTATTGAAACATCAATGATACAGCTTCGACAAGACCTGCAGTCGCAGGGACTTAAGGTGGATAATGTAGGGGTCTATGCAGGACTTAGTGATGGCTTTTTTGCTAACAGCCAGAGTAATCAGCCAAGGCAGCAGCAAAAGCCTTCCACGCGCAACCAGAAAATTGATTTGGTTGATTTTGAGGACACAGCCAATACACTTTCTGCAGCAGTAAATAGCAGTTTAGCAGATGACGGTGTTGATTACCGCATCTAGTAAGGAGGATAATTATGTCAGATGGTACAAGTCTTAATACAATTACAAAAGATGGTGTGACAACTTCGGCGTCAAGTTCAACTCAGAAAGCCACCTCAACAGTAGCAGGCGGTTCCCTTGGTAAAGATGCATTTTTGCAGCTTTTGGTAAAGCAGATGCAGTATCAGGATCCATTAGATCCACAGGATAATGCAACATATATCGCACAGCTCGCAAACTTCTCGACGCTTGAGCAGACGACGAATATGGCGACACAAATGACGAATATTTCGTCTGCAGTCGGCAATATTAACGATTCTACGCTTGTAGGACAGCTCAGCTCAATGATTGGAAAGAATATTCAGTGGATGGATAAAGATTCTGTTATGCATACAGGTAACGTACGGGGTGTTAGTGTTACAGACAATTCACCATCACTTGTTACCCAGGAAACTGGTGGAACGACGCTTGTATCTGTTCCTGCAGGTGAGCTCACACTTATTGGGGGAAATGCATCTTAATAGTACAGAACTATAATAAGGAGGATATGGTATATGGCTGATTCGAGAATTTACTTGCAATCACAGCCGCTTATCCCCATCGGTAATCATAGTGCACAGACAACAACAAATACAGGTACGCAGGCGAAGACATCCTTTGCAGATATATTTGCCAAGGAAACAGAAAAGGTGACTTTTTCCCATCATGCACTTGAACGTATGCAGAGCCGAAACTTGCAGCTGAGTGAGCAGGATCTGGCAAAGCTTAATACAGCAATGGATAAAATTGCCCAAAAAGGTGCGAAGGAGTCGCTGGTTTATCTCAATGATATCGCGTTTGTTGTAAGTGTAGCCAATAGAACGGTGATTACTGCCATGGACGGCACAAGTGCAAAAGAGAATATATTTACGAATATTGATAGTGCAGTCATTTTATAGCTGGACCTTCGGGAGGCTTTAGACTGTGGAATGATAGAAACAGTCTGACTGCACACATTTAAAAGGAGAAGATTTATTATGATGCGTTCCTTATACTCCGGTGTGGCCGGACTCAAAAGTCAACAGACAGGAATGGATGTTGTTGGTAATAATATTGCGAATGTAAATACAAACGGGTTTAAATCGGGGCGGGCAACTTTTCAGGATACGCTGAATCAGACACTGGCAGGTGCTTCGTCGCCAACTGGAACTACAGGAGGAACGAATCCGAAACAGATTGGTCTCGGCTCAGGGGTTGGTACGATTGATACACTTTTTACAGATGGCAGTATACAATCTACAGGAAAAAACACAGATCTGTGTCTTTCCGGGCAGGGACTGTTCATTGTCAATGATGGTGCAAGCAGTTACTATACAAGAAACGGTGCATTTCAATTTGATGCGCAAGGCAACTATGTTATGCCGGGCAGCGGCCTTCTTGTTCAGGGGTGGATGGGCAACAATACGTCTACCGTCGATACAAATGGATCTGTAGGAAATATCCAAATTCAGGCGGGCAAGACAATGGCGGCTAAGGAAACAACGGCAGCAACCTATAAGAATAATCTGTCGGCTGATGCAGCGGCAGGCACGGCAATAACGACGACGATTTCTGCTTATGACAGCTTGGGAACGGCACATACCGTACCGGTTGTTTTTACCAAATCAGCTACAGCAAATACGTGGACATTATCTGCTGCAACGCCACTAAAAGATGGAACGGTAGTGGGTTTTACACCGACAGCAGATCTCACGTTTACAACTGCAGGCGCTTATGCTGGTGGTGCAGCAACATTGACACTTACGCCTGCTAATGGTGCCGCAGCAAGCACTGTGACAGTTGATCTTAAAGGTCTTACGCAGTATTCAGGCGAGAGCAATATAGCAGCTGAGGCAGATGGTTATACGGCAGGTACATTGAAGAGTGTATCAATCGATAGCAGCGGAATTATTACAGGCGTCTATACGAATAACCAGAAAATTGCAGAAGCACAAGTCGCTGTAGGGACCTGTAATAACCCGTCAGGGCTCACGAAGTCGGGGTCGAGCCTTTATGCTACATCAAATAACTCAGGGACTGTAACGGCGCAGACTGTGGCTGCCAGTGGTTCTTCACTTACACCATCAGCTCTGGAAATGTCGAATGTCGATCTGGCGTCGGAGTTTAGTACGATGATTGTTACGCAGCGTGCATTCCAGTCGAATTCAAAGATTATTACGGTATCGGATGAAATGATTGAAACGCTTGTTAATATGAAGCGTTAAAATTTGAGAGCGGGGGGGGGATTGTTTTCCCCCTTGTATCTTAATTAAAGGAATGGGGAAGATATCATGATCAAACTGACAAAATTCAATTCGGATGTAAATAAAAAAGGGGAATTTGTTCTTAATGCAGAAGTTATAGAAACAATAGAGCAAACGCCGGATACGGTAGTCACGTTGTTAAATGGGAAAAAACTTATTGTGGAGGAAACTATGGATGAGGTTGTTCGGCGTGTCATGACATATCGTCGGGCACTGAATAAGTATTAATTTGAATACCCAATGAAACCTGATGTATATAAAGGTGTCATTTTTGGATAGATAACGACACATGGAGGGATGAAGGACATGGCTGACGAAGAAGTAGTAGTACCAGAAAAAAAGAAAAAATCTCAGGTTGTAATTATTGCTGTGCTGGTTGTTGTTGGATTGGTTCTTGCGGGGGTTATTTCCTATTTTGTTACTACAAAGCTTATGACGGATTCCGCGGGAAGTGCGGTAGATAGTAAAGCGCATGATCCGGGGGTGTTTGTTAAGCTCGGCGATGCAAAGGAAGGCATTATTGTCAATGTCGGCGGAATCAAAACAGGACGATTCCTGAAAGTTGGAATTGTCATGGAGATGAATCCGGAAAAAAAGCAAAATATTGCAGATATGAAAATAATTCCAATGGCAGAAACCAAGATTTTGGATACAACTTTACAGATTTTGCGTTCACAAAAATTGGATGAGTTTGATCCATCCAAGCAGGATGAGCTAAAGGCTCATATCAAAGAAGAAGTAAATAAGGTCCTTGGGGCGGGTTCTGTCTATGATGTTTATATAACCAGTTTTGTTTTGCAATAGATAAATAACTTAAGATAAAGGGTATGAAAGGAGGAGGAAGATTGGGGGAAGACGTATTATCTCAGTCTGAAATAGATAAATTACTGTCGGCTTTGTCTACAGGTGCTGTTTCTGCTGAAGATGTTAGGGCAGATGAACAAAACAAGAAAGTAAAGACCTATGATTTTAAGCGGCCGGACAAGTTTTCAAAGGATCAGATACGTACTTTGAATATGTTACATGAGAATTTTGCCCGCCTTTTAAACACCTATTTATCAACACACCTAAGAGCTCTTGTCAATGTTGACGTGGCATCGGTGGAACAGTTTACATATGGGGAATTTGTACGTTCAATGTCAAATCCGAGTGTTATTGGAGTTTTGGCTGTGCCGCCGCTTAAGGGTAATGTTATAATGGAAATAAATACGAGTATATGTTTTTCTATTATCGACCGAATCTTTGGTGGTAAGGGAGAAAATACTGTAAAACCGCGTGTGCTTACAGAAATTGAAGAAGTAGTTATACGAAAGATTTTTGATAAGGCAATGGGGCATTTTCAGGAAGCCTGGTCAAATGTGATTTCTATGCAGCCGAAGCTTGAGGTTATTGAATCTAATCCGCAGTTTACACAGATTGTTCCAGCAAGTGATATGGTGGTTATCGTTACACTTCAGGTCAAGATTGGTGATGTGGAAGGTTTTATGAATCTTTGCATTCCATATCTTGTTTTGGAACCGATTATGTCAAAACTGACTACAACTTTTTGGGTCGCGGCTTCTGTTACAAAAGAAGACAATCCAGAACAGGCTGAGATACTGGAACGAAAAATTTCAAGAACCAAGATTCCATTTGTTGTTGAAATGGGGTCAATCGATATATCAATTCGGGAGTTTTTGACATTGGGATTTGGTGATGTGTTACAGCTGGACACGAAGGTGAAAGATGAGTTGAGATGTATTGTTGGTCAGAGACCAAAATTTTATTGCAGGCCGGGGACCTCTGGAAAAAAAGCTGCAGTACAAATTACGAGGATAGCTACGGAAGGAGATGAAGGTATCGATGAGTGATGATATGATTTCGCAGGAAGAAATAGATGCACTGCTGAATGGTGGCATACCTGCGGCAACAGATACAACAGATACTGCAGCAACTACCTCGGATGCAGTTTCACCTGCAGGTGAAAAGCTGTCCGATATGCAAAAAGATGCTTTAGGCGAAATAGGGAATATTTCTATGGGAAGTGCGGCAACAACGTTGTCGGTTCTTTTGGGACATAAGGTATCGATTACGACGCCGTCAGTTTCGATTGATACAATGAATATGATAAGGGATCATTATCCAATGCCATATTTGATTGTTGAAGTCGGTTATACGAAAGGTATAGATGGAAATAATATTTTAGCAATTCAGGCACAGGATGCTTCGATTATTGCGGATTTGATGATGGGGGGAGATGGGTTAAACCCGCCACCGGAACTCAATGAGATTCATATGAGTGCTGTTGGTGAATCGATGAATCAGATGATGGGGACAGTATCCACATCATTATCGACGATGTTCAATAAAAAGATAGATATTTCACCACCCAAAGTTAATTTAATTGATTTATCTGTGGAAAATAAGGTAACAGAGCTTGTAAAGCAGGATGAGCCGGTCGTGCGGATTTCATTCCGAATGGAAGTGGATGGTCTTATTGATAGTGAAATCATGCAAATTTTACCGTTGGGTACAGCGAAGGAGATGGTGGAAAGCCTTTTAAATGGCGCAACAAATAAAAAAGAAGAACCAGCCGCAAAACCTGCAGCAACTGTTGTACCGCCTTCACCTGCTCCTGCAATGTCTGTAGCGCCGCCACCGATGCAGCAACAGCCTGTACAGCAGCAACAACAGTCAATGATGGCACAGCCAATGCAGACAAGTTATGGTATGCAGGCAAGAGTGGATTCGAATGTACCGGTACAGCCAGCACAGTTTATGCCGCTTTCAGCAGAGCCGGTTGCTGTAAATGATGCAAATATAGGTCTTATTCTTGACGTGCCATTACGGGTAACAGTAGAACTCGGGCATACGAAAAAGTCTATTAAAGATATTTTGGAATTGTCAAATGGGTCTATTGTTGAACTTGATAAATTGGCTGGTGAACCTGTAGATATTTTGGTGAATGGTAAGCTTTTAGCGAAGGGTGAAGTGGTTGTTATTGATGAGAATTTTGGCGTTCGTATTACAGATATTGTAAGTGCTATGGGAAGAGCACAAAGATTGCAATAAGTAATATATGCTTGAGAAATGTATGTGATTCATATATAATGAGTACAATTACTAAAGGAAAATAAGTAAACTGAAACGGGGAGAGATGAATATGGCAATAAGGGTTTTAGTCGTTGATGATGCCGCATTTATGAGAATGATGGTAAAGGATATTTTGTCAAAGAATGGCTATGAAGTTGTCGGTGAAGCTGAAAATGGTTTAAAAGCTTTGGAAAAGTATCAGGAACTTAAACCTGATCTTACGACAATGGATATTACAATGCCTGAAATGGATGGTATTAGTGCTGTAAAAGAAATTAAGAAAATAGATCCAAATGCAAAAGTTGTTATGTGTAGTGCAATGGGCCAGCAGGCAATGGTCATTGAAGCAATTCAGGCAGGAGCACGTGATTTTATTGTAAAGCCGTTCCAGCCGGACCGTGTTCTTGAAGCTGTTCGTAAAGCTGTTGGCTGATGCGTAGTTCAAAATTTTTAATTTTAGTACTGTTCACTGGGACTTTATTGTTTCTTGCGCTGCCATCGTTAGGACAGGCAGCCTCGGCTGCTGGTACAGGCAGTGGAGGTTATTTGTCTGGTTATGAAACTGCCGACCCTCGCCCAACCCAGGCTTCCTGGTGGTCGACACTGGCTTATGTAATAAGTCTTTTATTGGTGTTTGCTTTTGTTCTGGTGTTAGCTTACTTTGCTTCGCGATTTTTGAGCGGACGATTTGCTGCCATAACACCACAGAGTGAAGGCCGGATTTTAGAACATTTGCCGTTGGGACCTAATCGTTCCGTTTGTGTCGTTGAGCTTGCCAGCAGAATTTTTGTGCTTGGTGTCACGGAACAATCTATAACATTGTTAAAAGAGATTGTGGATGTAAATGAAATTGAGCGACTTCACAGCAAACCAATGGAAAAGGCTTCTCTGGGAACAGATCATCTTTTTTCGCAACAGCTTAACTCATTAGAACAGATTGCAAGGCGGGTTCCATCATTATTTAAGGATGGAAAATATCATAAGTGAGAGAAAAGGTTGTGAGGCGGTGTTAAAGCAGCAGCGATTTCTCCTATTGGTGGGGATTTTGCTTTTAGTTTTATGTATTCCGAAGGACGTTTTTGCAGCGCCTTTGATTCCAAATATAAATATTGGTGTCGGATCATCAGATAATCCACAGGATATAGCGATTACCTTACAGATTATGGCGGTGCTGACAATATTGTCTATTGCGCCGTCTATTTTGATTATGACAACATCATTCATTCGAATTGTTGTTGTTTTATCTTTTTTGCGAAATGCTTTGTCTACGCAAAATATGCCGCCAAATCAGGTAATAGTTGCGCTTTCATTGTTTCTTTCTTTTTATATTATGTCTCCTTACTGGGGACAAGCAAATGAGAATGGATTGCAGCCATATCTGGCAGGACAGATTACACAGGAAGAGGCTATTACGAATGTAGTAGAACCAGTAAGAGAGTTCATGTTTAAGCAGACGCGTGAATCAGATCTTGCTTTATTTGTGAATTTATCACAGGTAAAACGGCCAGAATCACAGGATGATGTATCAACTATTACATTGATTCCGGCTTATATTATAAGTGAGCTGAAGACGGCTTTTCAAATTGGTTTTATGATTTATATACCATTTATCGTTATTGACATGATTGTAGCAAGTACGCTAATGTCAATGGGGATGATGATGTTGCCGCCAGTTATGATTTCATTGCCATTTAAAATTTTATTGTTTGTTATGGTGGATGGTTGGCATTTGCTTATAAAATCATTAATTATAAGCTTTAAATAGGGGATGAGAAAATGTCCGGTGACGTAGTAATTCAGCTTGGGCAGGAAGCACTTATGATGGTTATGCTTATTTCTGCGCCGATGTTGGGACTGGGGCTTCTTGTAGGCCTTCTTGTCAGTGTTTTTCAGGCAACCACTTCAATTCAGGAACAGACATTAGCATTTATTCCAAAGATTATTGCTGTGTTTGTTGCTATTTTGGTTTTTGGACCATGGATGCTTCGCCTTATGGTGGAATATGTATCAAATATATTTATTAATTTACCTGGGTACATTGGATGATGAGGGGAGAAAAATTTGGATTTGTATGAGTTGATGCAAAATCATGCAGCGATATTCTTTCTCGTATTGACAAGGGTTAGCGGAATATTTATGATTGCACCGTTTTTCGGCAGTATAAATATTCCTGTATATATCCGTGTTGGTTCGACACTGGCTATATCCGTTGTGCTTTTTCCAATTATTGATCAGATGATAAATGTGACTGTACCGATGGATTTAGTTGGCTATGTTTTGGCTGTTATTACAGAACTTGGCGTTGGCTGGCTTATTGGATTTGTAGCATATATTTCTTTTTCAGCAATTCATATGGCAGGTGTTCTTCTTGATATGCAGGTCGGTTTTTCAATTGTAAATGTTGTCGATCCTACGTCAGGACAACAGATTCCGCTTTTAGGGAGTTTTCTTTACAATTTAGGTATTATTGTTTTTCTTGTAACGAATGGGCATCATGTAATTATTACAGCTTTGTTTGAAAGTTTTCGAGCTGTACCAATTTTAAGTGCTTCATATCATTTGAGTTTAACGAATATCATTGTTGATTTTACGGCAGGCATTTTTGTTACAGGGGTAAAAATAGCATTGCCGGTTCTTTTTGCTATTTTATTGACAAATGTTGGACTTGGCGTTTTGGCCAGGACAATGCCGCAGATGAATGTTTTTGTTGTTGGTATACCGCTACAGATCGGCATAGGGCTTTTTGTATTGTCAATAATGATACCGTTTTACATTTTGTTTTTGGATGTGATATTTAATGAAATGTATGGAAACATATCCAGCGCATTGCGGGCAATACAATAGAAAATTTTCTTTTGATTTGCAGCTTTTTGCTGGGGAAAAGACAGAAGATCCTACAGCAAAAAAAAGAAATGATGCACGTAAAAAAGGTCAGATTGGTAAGAGCCAGGAAATTAGTGCCGCATTTGTCATTCTGAGTGGATTTTTTGCATTGAATATTTTAGGTGCATCTATATATGATGAGATTGTTAATTATATGGTTTATATTTTTAGACATATGAATCAATCAATAGATACAGAGTCCATTATGCAGCTTTTTATTGGAATTATTATAGTAATGGCAAAAACAGCGTTGCCTATTATGATTATCATCATGGTGACAGGGCTTACAATAAATCTTTTTCAGGTGGGGATTAATTTTACAACAGAGACTTTAGAGGTTAACTTGGGTAAATTGAATCCAATAACGGGTTTTGGCCGTATTTTTTCGAAAAGAGCTCTTGTTGAACTTGTAAAATCTCTTGTTAAGATTATAATTATTGGTTTTTTTATTTATCGTTATTTGATGGCAGAGGTTATACAAATGCCAAGGCTTATTTATACAGATCTTTCTGCTAGTCTTCACTTGATTGCAGATGTAATTTTCACGTTAGCATTTCAGATTTGTGGTGTGTTTCTTGTATTGGCGGTTTTGGATTATATGTATCAGAAATGGGAGAATACACAGAGTTTGAAAATGAGTAAGCAGGATGTTAAGGATGAAATGAAACAATCAGAAGGTGATCCTCAGATCAAGGGGAAGATTCGTCAGAAACAACGGCAGATGGCTATGCAGCGAATGATGCAGGAGGTACCGAGTGCAGATGTAATTGTGACGAACCCGACACATTTTGCCGTGGCTTTAAAGTACGAAAAAGGTATGGCAGCACCAGTTGTTGTTGCCAAGGGACAGGATCTTGTTGCACAGAAGATTAAAGATCTTGCACGAGAAGCTAATGTTGTAATTGTTGAAAACAGACCGCTTGCACGTGCTTTATATGCGACGACTGAAATAGGTGATAGTGTGCCGCAGGATTTATATAAGTCGGTGGCAGAGGTACTTGCTTATGTATATCGCCTAAAAAATAAGAAATTAGCATAGAATATATATATTTTATCTATTGGTAAGGAGCATACGGGATGGCTGCACAAAATTCTTCGGCTGTAGGCGGGTTTGTACAAAAGTATAGTGATGTAGTTACTGCTTTGGCAATCATCACAATTGTAATTATGATGATTATTCCATTGCCGACAGTACTTTTGGATTTGCTTTTGTGTCTTAATATCACATTAGCACTTGTTATTGTAATGGTGTCGATTTATAATGTAGAACCGCTTGATTTTTCGGTTTTTCCGTCTTTGCTTTTAATCACGACACTTTTTCGTTTAGCACTCAATGTTTCCTCAACACGTCTCATTTTGCTTGAAGGCTATGCAGGTGAAGTTATTACTTCATTTGGTAACTTTGTTGTTGGTGGGAATCCTGTTGTTGGATTCATTGTTTTTGTTATTTTGATTATTATTCAGTTTATTGTTATTACAAAAGGGGCGGAACGCGTTGCAGAAGTTTCGGCCCGTTTTACGTTAGATGCTATGCCTGGGAAGCAGATGGCAATTGATGCTGATCTGAATCAGGGGGCAATATCTGATACAGAAGCGCGGGATCGGCGCTTGAAAATACAGCGTGAGGCAGATTTCTATGGTGCTATGGATGGTGCCAGCAAGTTTGTTAAAGGGGATGCAATTGCAGCAATTATCATTATTATGATTAACATCTTTGGTGGTTTTGTTATTGGTATGGTACAGCGAAATCTTTCGGTTTTGCAAGCGTTACACCAGTATACTTTGTTGACTGTAGGTGAAGGTCTTGTCAATCAGATTCCAGCACTTCTTGTGTCTACGGCAACGGGTATCATCGTAACGCGTGCTGCTTCGGATGAGAATCTTGGACATGATCTTGTATCACAACTTTTTCGTAATCCGAGAATTTTCTTTATTGCATCTTCTGTACTTTTTCTTTTTGCGGTCATTCCGGGACTTCCGGGTGTTCCGTTTTTCTGTCTTTCTGTAGCAACTTTTTGTATAGCTTATACTCTAAATAAGTCAGAGAAAGAATCTGATCAGGCAGATACAGGGGAAAGGGAAAAAGCAGAGAAGGCAGCAAAAGAGGAGGCAACGAAGCCGGAAAATATTATTTCTTTACTTCAGGTCGATCCGATGGAACTTGAAATTGGGTATAGTCTGATTCCGCTTGTTGATACAGGACAGGGTGGAGATCTTCTTGAACGTATTGTTATGATTCGCCGTCAATGTGCTTTAGAATTAGGGCTTGTTGTACCTACAATACGTATTAGGGATAATATTCAAATAAAACCGAATGCATATATTATAAAATTAAAAGGAATTGAAATAGCAAAGGGAGAACTATTACTTGATCACTATTTAGCGATGAATTCAGGAACGGTATTTGAAGAGATACCAGGGCTTGAAACAATTGAGCCAGCATTTGGTCTTCCAGCACTCTGGATTCCTGAAGCACAGCGTGAACAGGCTGAAATCAATGGTTATACGGTTGTTGATGCAGTATCTGTTCTTGCAACACATATAACAGAAGTTATTAAATCACATGCGGATGAAATACTTGGTCGGCAGGAAACGCAGAACCTTATTGACAATCTCAAAAAGACAAATGCATCGGTTGTTGATGAAGTAATACCGGATCTAATGACGGTCGGGGAAGTACAGAAAGTCTTGGCAAATATGCTTAGGGAAAGAATATCGATTCGGGATATGGCAACAATCCTTGAAGTGCTTGCAGACTATGCAAGAGCAACAAAGGATACGGAAATACTCACAGAGTATGTGCGCCATGCAATGGCTCGACAGATTACACAGCAGAATATCCAAAATAATATATTACCGTGTATTACATTGGATCCTGGTATTGAAAATAAAATTGCCGGGGCTGTGCAGCGTACAGATCGTGGTTCTTATGTAAGCCTTGATCCGGATTCAATGCAGAAACTTCTGACAGCACTCAACACAGAACTGCAGAAGCTTACGACTATGGGATATCAGCCGATTGTGCTTACGAGTCCGGCCGTAAGACTTTATTTCAGAAAGCTTGTAGAGCGTTCTGTTCCCGGAATTATTATCTTGTCACATGCAGAAATTGAACAAAGTGTTGAAATACAAATTCTTGGGGTGGTGAAAGTATAATTGCAGATTAAAGTTTTTAAAGCACACACATCGAAGGAAGCAATGGCTATGGTCAAGGCGGAACTTGGTATAGATGCAGTGATTTTGCATATTAAGCGCTATAAAAAAGGTGGGTTTTTTGGCTATAAGGGAAAAGACATGGTTGAGGTTACCGCTGCAGTTGAAGATAAACCACCAGTAAGAAAGGTGAAAAAGCTTCCGGTAGAGAAGACTATGGTAAAGCCGATGGTGCCGCGTAATGTGCTTTCTCAATATAAAACATCTGGTACACCACAGGCAATTGTGCTGAATTCTCCGGTGATGGCCGATGCAGCAGGGTTGCCAAGGGTCACAGAAGGATTGATGCAAAAAAAACCTAGAATTATAAAGGCAGATGATCAAATGATGCAGGCGTTTG
>Ga0172378_10004950_pt1 | contig 12452 bp, 12 predicted proteins | sample GrowelOW332metaG_FD_119755 | JGI IMG/M metagenome (GOLD analysis project Ga0172378, IMG submission 119755) | Groundwater microbial communities from an aquifer near a municipal landfill in Southern Ontario, Canada - Pumphouse #3_1 metaG | ecosystem: Environmental > Aquatic > Deep subsurface >...
AAAACGTCAAACCTAATAAGAACATAGATCTCGGATAGTTCTCTCATGTTTCTTCGGCTAGGCAACGTAATCACTAAAACAAACTCCCTTCCAGCATGGAAAGGTATCCTTCCTCCCCGAAGATCAAATGGTCCAGGATCTTGATACCCAGAATATCACCAGCCTGCCTGAGTCGGCGGGTCACATCCTTGTCCTCCATGCTTGGTTGAAGGTTGCCGCTGGGATGGTTGTGGGCAACCACGATGGCTGTTGCTCGTTGTCTCACTGCTTCGGTAAATACTTCCGGCTGAACCTAACGTGGTGCACAATAGTATGGTTGTCTTTTTGGGACCTCAGAGGGTTACACCATTATATTATTGGCACACATAGAATAATTACAAGAAATACGTCCCAGATTGATAGCTGTAAGACAATAAAATGTCTTGTTGAAACCTGCTTTTCTTCCTCAGTCTATTCTTCCAGGGTTTTCGCTGAACCCTTGGGACAAAAGCTGTAGTGGGTGCTTTTGCGTACTTTGTTTCCCCTCTCATCCGTCTCCATGTTGGTTCTCAGCTGCCTCAGTTTCTGGACCCGATCGAAGCAAGCTTTATCAATGATGGCAGGGTGGTGGTTCTCTGACCTTGAGATTTGGTCTGGACTGCTCTTAACCTGTCTGGTTGATGGGTACTCCGCTATGATCGTCTTTCCATAGGCCGAGTCTCCTGTATACTTCTCATTGGAGAGTATGTCGCTGATAGTCCTCACTGCCCATCTCCGCTTTCACCTGGGACTTGGGATGCGTGATGAATCCAGCTCATTTATGATCCTCACAATGCTCCAACCCTGTTCCTATCAGCTCTGAACTCCGGTTTTCTGTATAATGAACAGCCCTTAAACTTAACCATGCAGCATTTTTGGATTTTCAGTAACCTATTGAAGAGTCTTGGAAATCAAAGGTGATTCTAGTATAGTTGCTTCATTCTTTGCTGATGATGGAGGATGCATGAGGATACTTGTTGGCATGAGCGGAGGCATCGATTCTTCTGTGGCTGCATTTTTACTTAAGCAGGAAGGGCATGATGTTGTAGGTGTTACTATGACAGTTTGGAATGGGAGAACTGATCTTCCTGCACCAAAACATAGCAATAGCTGTTACGCTCCTGAAACGCCTGAGGATATTCAGAAAATTCGGGAGATTTGCGATAAAATTGGAATTGAGCATCATGTACTCGACTTACATGAACTATATGAACAAGTGGTGTTGAAAAACTTTAAGGATGAATATTTGAATGGGAGGACTCCTAATCCCTGTGTGTGGTGCAATGCCAAGATTAAATTCGGCGCCATGGTGGAATATGCCAAAGAGAAAGGCTTGCAGTTTGACAAGTTTGCAACTGGACACTATGCAAGGATTGTAGAACGAGACGGTAGGTATGCCATCGCTCGTGCAGTCGACTTAAAGAAAGATCAATCGTATTTTTTGTATAGGCTCTCTCAAGACCAGCTTTCCTCAATAGTGTTCCCCTTGGGAACGATGAAGAAAGAGGATGTTCGTACCATCGATCTTGAGCAAGGATTTCATGATATCCATCAGGATGAGAGCCAAGATTTCTATGGTGGCGACTATACTGATTTATTGGATGTGGCTAATCAAACTGGCAATATTGTCAATCGTGAAGGTCTCATATTGGGAACACATGATGGTATTTGGAACTATACAATCGGTCAACGCAAAGGCTTGGGTGTTGCTGCTGAGCGACCCTTATATGTGCTTGAATTGCGGCCAAAGACGAATGAGGTTGTGGTTGGTTTTCAGGAAGAAACGTTCCAGCGTGAGATAATCGCTTCCGAGGTCGTCTGGTCTTTGGTCCCTTCCTTCGCAGGAGAGCGAGATGTCTTGGCAAAGATTCGATCCACAGGAAGCCCCATTCGAGCGCAAGTTCATATGGACCCTGCTGGGATGAAGCTTATTGCGAAGTTCCAAGATGAGCTGAAGGCTGCTGCCGTTGGACAATCATTGGTATTGTATGAGGGTGATACTATCTTGTGCGGAGGGGTTATCGAAGAAACTGATTGAAATTGGAGTAGTGTCTTTTCGGTAACCCTCAATAATGATGGGAAGGAAAGTACAATAAGAGCTCTTTTGCAGGAGGGCTCAAATAGTAGGTCCTCCCAATACAGCCACATCTCCATTTGGTCCAAAGGTATTCACCGTCGTATCAGATATATATTGCATAATCTCACACAAGGATTAGTGTGCCGTTGGACACCACCCGGCCTATACCGGGTGGTGTCTTGAGACTATACAGAGGCTCAACTCTTAAAGTGTGGCAAAAGCTTTCTGGAGATCATCAAGAATATCATCAATATGTTCGGTGCCTATGGATAGGCGAATGGTATTCTTCTTGATGCCCTGATCAATCAGTTCTTCCGCACTCAACTGGGAATGAGTGGTGCTTGCCGGATGGATGACAAGTGATTTTACATCTGCTACGTTGGCCAACAATGAAAAAAGCTTGAGATTGTCGATGAATTTCTTCGCTTCCTTTTCCCCTCCTCGTATTTCAAAGGTAAAGATTGAAATCCCCCCATGTGGAAAATACTGCTTGTACAATGCATGATAAGGATTGTCCTCCAAAACGGGGTGATTCACCCTCTCAACCTGTGCATGCTTCGAAAGATAGGAAACAACCTTCAAAGTGTTTTCTACATGCCGTTCCACCCGAAGTGAAAGAGTTTCCAAACCTTGCAGGAACAGGAAGGAATTCAACGGCGCTATCGCGGCTCCGGTATCCCGGAGAATGATGGCCCGCGCCCTGATTATCCAAGCAAGTTTACCGGCTGCCTTGGTGAAGCTGATTCCATGGTAACTTGGATCAGGCTGGGTCAGAAAACTGAATTTTCCGCTTCCTTCCCAATCAAACGCTCCACTGTCAATGATGACTCCTCCAAGGGAAGTTCCATGACCACCTATGAACTTTGTCGCCGAATGCACAACGATGTCGGCACCATATGCGAAAGGCTGCACCAGATAGGGGGTGGCAAAGGTATTGTCCACCACCAAGGGAATCTTATGCTTGTGGGCGATATCGGCAATAGCTTTGATATCCAAAAGCGTGGCATTGGGATTTCCAACAGTCTCAATGAATATTGCTTTTGTGGTTTTTGTGATGGCTGCCTCGAGTTTCCCGATGTCATCAGCATCGACAAACGTGGTTGCTATTCCATAGCGGGGGAGAGTATGGGCGAGAAGATTGTAGGTTCCCCCATAGATGGTCTTTGCCGATACAATATGGTCACCTGCTTGTGCCAGATTAAGGAACGTGTACGTGATGGCAGCCGCCCCCGATGCTACAGCCAGAGCGCCTACACCTCCCTCAAGGGCAGCAATACGCCGTTCGAAAACATCCTGGGTGCTGTTGGTGAGGCGCCCATAGATGTTGCCTGCATCCGAAAGATTGAAACGGGCCTCTGCATGGGCGCTGTTGTGGAACACATAGGAAGTCGTCTGGTAGATGGGAACTGCCCGGGAGTCGGTAGCCGGATCAGCGGTCTCTTGGCCTACATGGACCTGAAGGGTTTCAAAACGGAATTGTTTGTCATTGGACATGTTGATACTCCTACTGTTTGGTTGTGATGCTTGCCCTATTGGGCAAGGTTCTTCTGGTTGATACCACACTCCTTTATAAAAGGTGGTAATTTGCGACCCCTTTGCATGTTCAGGAATGCTTGCATGCGAACATTGATTGCTATAGGCACATCCTTTCTGCAACCTCCTTTGCCCTGCTCGTGGCAGTACAAAACCGGTACGGTAGGTACAGGACAGACTCCATTTGTATGCATGTATGTTCCATTGCCCTATCTACTCCTATTTCTAATCTCAGAAGAATTTACCTTCCTATCGAAATGCCTGTTCAAGGTCCTGTAGCAAATCATGCACATTCTCTATTCCTACAGAGAGCCGAAGAAGGTTTTCCTGGACCCCCGAACGCTTGAGCATTTCTTGGGGAATGGCCTTATGCGTCTGTTCGATTGGGTAGGTCATGAGGGTTTCCACACCTCCAAGGCTCTCGGCAAACATCACAAGCTTAAGGGATCTGAGCACCTTCGGAACCTCGGCGGGATTTTTAAGGGTGAATGAGACCATGCTACCGAATCCACGGCTTTGTCGGCAGGAAAGGCCATATTGGGGATGATCAGGGAATCCAACATAGAAAACCTTGTCAATCTTTGGGTGGTTCCGTAGAAACTGAGCGATGATTCGTGCATTGTCACTTTGTCTATCCATTCTCACGGCAAGTGTCTTGATTCCGCGTAAAACCAGCCAGGCATCAAAAGGGCTGAGACATGCCCCTTCACTCATCTGGATTGTCCTCAACCGTTGATCTGCCTCCTTCAGGTTATGGACGAGGAATCCTGAAAGGGTATCGTTATGGCCTCCCAGATATTTTGTACCGCTATGCACGACAAAATCCGCTCCCCAGTCCAAAGGATTCTGGTAGTAGGGAGAGAGGAACGTGTTGTCGACGATCAGATATCCTTTTGCATTCGATTCCTTGGTAACATGAGAATGGATCAAATCGGCACATGCCTTGATGTCTGATACTTTCATCATTGGATTGGAGGGAGTCTCAATGAACAAAGCTTTTGTGTTTGGCTGCAAAGCTCTCCGTATTTCCTCCATGGATTCAGTTGCTATAAAAGAGAATTGATACCCATAGGAGGCATAGAATTCCTTGAACAACCGATAAGTACCACCATATAAGTCAAGGGAAACGATGATGTGATCGCCAGGGGAAAAGAACTTGATCAGGCAGGAGATAGCCGCCATCCCACTGGAGAAGGCCAATCCGTAGCATCCATGTTCCAAGAGGGCGAGTGTATTCTCCAATTCAAGACGGGTCGGATTCAATGAACGCGAATAGTCGAAACCAGTTGATTCATATAAGGCTGGATGCCTGAACGTTGAGCTTTGGTAGATAGGCGTGCTTACGGCACCCGTGGCAGCCTCGAATTGTGTTTTCCCATGAACCAGCAGCGATTCAACCGAATAGTGACAGTCAGATTCCATTAAATTCTCCTTGTTCAACATCTGTGCATAATGCATGATCGAAATCATCAATGAGATCATTGATATCTTCCAGTCCGACTGAGATCCGGATGAGCGTGTCGGTGATCCCAAGTCTCAAACGTTCAGTCTCAGGCAGTGATGCATGGCTCATGCTGAACGGATAGGATGCGATGGTTTCCACTCCTCCCAGACTGACAGCCGCTGCTGCAAGTTTCACTGTCGCCAAGAAATGCTTTGCCTGCCAGGCTGTATGTGTCTTGAAAGACAATACAGCCCCAGGACCATCGGCTTGACTGTCATGGATGGATTTTCCTGGGTGTTCCAGCAAGCCTGGGTAATATACCTTTTCCACCGCAGGGTGCGAGGTGAGCCATGAAGCAAGGATCCCAGCCGACACCTGCTGGCAATCAAGGCGGGCCTTCAAGGTCTTCATCCCCCGTATAACCAACCAGACATCCCAAGGACCGGGTACTGCCCCGAATCCGTTTTGCACTGCGTATACCCTTCGTCCCAATTCCTCGGTGTTGGTAACGACCAGACCGGAGATCACATCACTATGCCCTCCAAGGAATTTGGTTGCGGAATGCACGACGATGTCAGCACCAAGCTGCAGCGGTCTCTGCAGGTAGGGAGTCATGAAGGTATTGTCAACGATGGTGGTCAGGCTTGCTGACTGGGCAACCTTGATTGCTGAACGGAGGTTCGTAATCGAGAGCAATGGATTGGCCGGGGTCTCAAGAAACAATGCCTTCGTCTCCGGCCGCAGGGCGTTGGCAATATTTTTCGGATTTGAGGGGTCGACAAACGTAACCTGCAAACCCCAGCGTTTGTAGAAGGTGTTGAGTATCCTCCAGCTTCCTCCGTAGATGTCCTGAGAGGCGATCACATGGTCACCTGAACTGAAAATCCCCAGTACGGAGGATACTGCGGCGATACCGCTTGCGAATGCAAATCCTTGCACGCCATCCTCCAGTTTTGCGATGGCTTGCTCCAGGATTTTTCTGGTGGGATTCCCGGAGCGTGCATAATCGTACTGCGGCGTACTTGTCAAATCTCCTTGGTCAAAGGTGGAAACCTGGTATACAGGAACTCCCAAGGCTCCTGTCGCCTCGTCAATCTCATTTCCATCATGGATCAATCTGGTTGCAAAATGGTCGGACTGTTTCATCTCCATCCTCTCTTTCCCTAAATTGTGTACTCACTGTCAGGGATGATTCTTTTCAGGAATTGTCTGGTTCTCTCTTCTGTCGGTCGCAGGAATATTTGCTTTGGCGATCCTTGCTCAACGATTTTCCCTTCATCCATGAAAATGACCTTGTTCGCGACATCCCTGGCAAAGGACATCTCATGGGTAACCACGACCATGGTTGTTCCTTCTTTAGCCAAGGTCCTCATGATCCCCAGGATATCCCCGATAAGTTCCGGATCGAGGGCAGAGGTGGGCTCATCGAATAAAATTACTTCTGGATTGACTGCGATGGCCCTTGCGATGCCGACACGTTGCTGCTGTCCGCCTGAGAGCTTCGACGGATAATAGTCGTACTTATCGAATAGCCCTACTTTATCCAACGCATCCTTAGCAATCTTATCCGCTTTCGCTGCAGGGATTTTCCGTCCTATGACCAAGCCTTCGGTCACATTTTCAAGTGCTGTCTTATTGTTGAACAGGTTGTAGTTCTGGAAGACGAAGGCTGTTTTTTTCCTGATGTCTGCAATTTCCTTCTTGGAAGCCTTATTCAACTCAACGGAAAGCGTGTCAAACACCATCGTCCCCTGATCGGCTTTCTCCAAAAAATTCATACACCTGAGCAACGTGGTCTTCCCTGACCCCGAAGGTCCGAGGATGACTACCACATCACCCTTGTTGACCTCAAGATCGACTCCTTTGAGAACTTCCTTTTTCTGGAAGGCTTTATGCACATCATTCACGCGTACCATGATTATCTCCTTTCGGGGCTTTCAACGCCCGGTTCATCGATAGACACCCAGTTTTTTTTCCAGCCAGCCAAACAACAACTGGATGGACGCACATAGGATCAAGTAAATCAGAAAGATATCGAGATATGCCTCGATATAGTTGTAGCCGTATGCAGCCTCGATCTTTGCAATCGCGGTGATATCTTTGACGGTCATAAGAAATGCCAAGGACGATCCCTTTATCAGGTTGATCGTTGCATTGCAGATGTTCGGCATGGCAACCACCAATGCCTGAGGAACCAGAATCCGTTTGAATGCATGAAAGGTGGATAATCCGGCGGAATGGGCGGCTTCCAATTGTCCTGTGTTGACAGTCTGCAGCGCCGACCTGAAAACCTCGGCAAGGATTGCTGCAGTATTCAGTGAAAAAACCACATAGGCATACATGATGGGGTCCAGGTCGAAAATATTGACGGAGGAGCCGGCACTCTTGAGGATTTGGTTGAGGACACTCGGCAACAAGCTATAGATGATCAAAACCTGCAGTACCATGGGAGTGCCACGGACGAAGGACACATACAGGGTACTGAATGCCCCGCTGATTTTCCTATTATAAATCTTGGTGAGAGCGAGGAAGAATCCCATGGGTAAGGCGATCGCCAAGGCCACCATGGTTATCTTGAGCGTTACGGGGACACCAAAGAGGGCAAGCATGAATGTATGTTTCATGAATTCCAAATTCAAGCCCATGCCTTCCTCCCCTGTGAAAGCCTTTTTTCAAGAAAGAAAAAGCTCTTTTCAAGTGCGATGGTCAACAACCAGTAGATCAAGGCCAAAGCCAGATAGGTCTCCAATGCGTATGCCCCATAATTTCTGGATATGATGAGAGTTCCTTGTCCCATGACATCAACCAACCCTACGGTAAAAGCCAAGGCTCCTTCCTTCATCAGTATGATGAAGGAGTTGCCCAGATTCGGAAGTGCCACCACAACCGCCTGGGGGAATACAATCCTTTGAAACGCTTGGAAGGGGCTCAACCCGATGCTTACTGCAGATTCATACTGGCCTTTCTCAACAGCGAGAAAGGCAGAACGCATGATTTCTGAGAATGTTGCAGCGAAAAGCAGGGAGAACGTGACGACAACAAAAATTCCCCGATGCCAGGAATTAATATTTATGCCAAAAATCTCGAGCAATGCTTTCGGCAAGCCGTAGAAGACGATGAACAACAGGACTATGGAAGGGGTGCATCGTAGGGCCCATGTATATCCATGGGCCAAAGTTTTGGAAAACACATTCCCCTGTAGTTTTGCTTTAGCAAGGAGAAAACCTACGATGAGACCGAAGAAAATCGTCCCTCCCATGACCCAAAAGGTGACTTTCAGATAGGGAAGCAATCGCGGGATGACAGTGAAAAGAAAGGTCGGGCTGAAGGGTCGGTTCATGATGGGAATCCTCCAAAGGCTGCAAGTTATTCCTGGATATAGCGGAAGATGTCTTCTCCGAAATATTGTTCAGAGAGCCTGGCAATGGTGCCATCCTGTTGAAGTTGTTCAATCGCCTGGTCGTAGGCTTCCGCCAGAGCAACCTGCCCCTTGTTGAACAATGGCCATGTAGGAATTGCACGGTAGGGAACATACGCCAGCTTGGAAGCTAGATTGTGGTAGGGGGCCCCTTCCTTCAGAACATTGTTCTGGAATGAGAGAGCGATCTCAAGGAATGCATCATAACGGCCTTCCAGTACCCAGGCATAGGCATCATTGATGATGAAGGATTCCGAGGGGACCAGTTTGATTGGCTGGTTCGGATGTTCTTCATTGTACGCTTGGATTACCGCGTATTGCGCGCTTTGTGGGGCGATGGGGACGAGTTTCCCGCTATACTTGGCAAAACTGTCGATGTCCTTGATGGATTGTGAGTCGGAGTTTCGGTAGGTGAGCCCGATGATACTCGCTCCGATGTTATGCTTGGGAAAGAGGAATTTCTGCTTCCGCTCTTCCGTAACCCATGCACCTTTTGTTCCCAAGGCATATTTGCCTGTCTCTATTCCAATAAGCAGATCATCATCAGAGGTTCCGATGAAGGTGAATGAGTATTGGGGAAGCAACGAATCAACCGCCCTGAGAACTGCAATCTCGAATCCATCCGATTGTCCTTTCTCGTCAATATATCCATAGGGAATATATGTCTGTGTGTGGGCTGCCAATACTTGCTTTACCTGCTGCTTGGGAATCTGCTGTGTGGATGAGTCTTCTCTTGCGCCTTGGGCTAACAAGAATCCTGAGGTGAACAACAAAACAAATACAACGAACAATTTCTGAATTTTCTGCATACGTTACTCCTACTATGATTGAGAAATTCTGTAAGATACTGTCCAAACTTCGGGCAATACAGGTGTCTTGCCCGGAATTATCCAAAGAACCAAACCTAATCTTATTCTTGTATATACTTGAAGATATCTTCGCCGAAATACTGTTGTGAAAGCTTCTCGATGGTCCCATCAGTACGCAATTGCTCGATTGCCCTGTCGTAGGCATCCGCCAATGCCTGCTCGGTTTTATTGAAAAGGGGCCAGGTAGGGATTGCCCGATAGGGTGCATAGCTCAGCTTATCAGCGAGATGTTTATAGGGAGCTCCTTCTTTCAAAACGTTGTTCTGGAAGGATAGGGCAATATTGAAATAGGCGTCGTAGCGACCCTCCAGAACCCAATTATACGCATCGCTTACCGTGAAGGATTCGGAAGGTACCAGCTTTATCGGAAATTCCGGATGTGCCGCATTGTATTGCTCGACAATCGCATATTGTGCGTTTTGGGGGGCGATGGGTACCAGCTTCCCACTGAATTTGGCAAAGGAATCCACATCCCTGATCACTTCTGCATCGGATGTCCGATATGTTATTCCGATTACACTGGCTCCGATGTAATGCTTCGGGAATATGAATTTCTGTTTCCGCTCTTCTGTTATCCAAGCCCCTTTGGTGCCCAGTTGATATTTGCCGGTCTCAATACCGATCAGCAGGTCGTCGTCGGAAGTTCCCACATACGAGAAAGCAAACTCAGGCAGCAAGGCGTCTACAGCTTTCAGCACTGCAACCTCAAACCCGTCGGATTCGCCTTTTTCGTTGATGTAATCATAGGGGACATACGATTGGGTATGTGCAACCTGAACTGTGCGAACTGTATCTTCCCGATCTGCGGCTGTTTCTTTTTTCGAGCACCCAAGGCTAAGTGATATGAGGAGCCCTGCGATTGCCAACAATACCAATAGTTTTCTTGTGTTTATCATTTTCTATTCTCCTATGTATGTTTTTACTGCGTCCCGAACCCAGTTCAGGTGTTCCAGATCGGTATGGGGGGGGATGGTGCAATCAGCCCCGAGGATGACCCCTTCATGACCAATACCCTCAAGGATTGCATGGGTATATTTCTGGATTTCTTGCTTCGTTCCGCTAAAAAGGATTCCTTCCTCGGTATTGGAAAATCCCCCGATGACAGTCTTCCCTGGAAATAGTCTCTTGCCTTCCTTGAGACTTACCTGTTCTACGGTAACCGCCCAATTCACCGCCGTTGCAGGATAGTCACGGTAGGAAGCGAGATTGTTCCTGCTGTTCTGATAGCCGCAGATATGCAGGACGTTGTACCGGGAAGTTTCATTTGCCTTTTCCAAAACAAATGTTTCAGCCGGTTCAATAATTTCCTTATACAATTGTTCGTTGATGTTTTGATCTTGCACTGCTTGTACGCTGAGATAGATGCCGTCAGCCTTTCCTTGGACAACGACAGCTTGGGCTAACACTGCCAAATCGGCAGCGATCACCGAAAGGGCATGTGCAACAGCCTTCTTGTCTTCAAGAATGTAGGAAGCCAAGGATTTTGTTCCGTCTCCATATAAATCCTCCAGGAGAAACCGCAAGGTCGTCGCAGGACCAAAGATGTTGTAAAGCGTGAATGATTCGTTGCCAAAGGCGGATGTAAGCCTCCTTACAAGATCAATTTGTCTGGTAATCCATGGATGATCCTCCCCAATCGACTTTGCCTGATACAAATCCTTTGCTGATCGTACGTGACTCAAGCTTTGATTCGGGTATAGGAAAAATCCATCACTCATGATTTTCACGATATCCGGTTGGAAAGCTCTCACAAAATCGAGATGACCTTGGATATTGCGTTCCACAACGGTTGGATCTGACAAACCCTTGATCAAATCCTCGCCTTGCAGAAAGTGAAACCAGAAACCCACAGGAACACTGTCAGTCTCCTTACCGTCAAGCACATCCAATACCAATTGTCTTCTTCCCATACTTGCCTCCAAAGCAAAAAAAATTGCAGGGTACATGACCCTGCAATATTGGTTTCCCTCAATTCCATGCTCATGAAACGACAGCTATCCCCCTGACTCCATACAGCAACACATCATTGGGATCATTCGGTTCATGTAAGACCTCTTTCTATATCATAGTTAAAAGATATAATTAGTATGATTTATAAGGATGACAGTACTATCTCCTTTCCCGTATGTCAAGTACGTTGTGAATAAAAATACTGAAATTTCTATTTCAATAGAAACTTGATGTACGAAAATCAAAAACGCCATTACTGGCCTTGTGTACACGTTCGAATTTACATTCTTCGTTTGTCCTCAAATGTCTATGTTTGACAATTCTCGAACATTCCAACAGGAATCCGTTTGTTCTTAAAGCCGTTGTTCGGTGGATTGAAGCCTGGAGCATTCTGGCAGATGCGAGCGATGTTGTGGATATGCATAGCTTTGCCCTATTTCTGTCCTAAGGATAGAGGCTGAGGAAAGGACTTCTTGTGTGATTTCAGACACTGATCACGTCTTCTGTATAATCATGGAAGCCAACCGAATACCTCATCTACAGTACATATCCCGGAGGATCTTATACTAAGTCAGGAAATTGTCATCAAAGACCAAGATGAAAAGAGCCCCCCAACACAAGGAAGGAGGGTCCGAAAAAGCCAATTATGTGGCTACTTTGTTACAAGAACGACTTCTCCATTTGTGTAGTGAGATGCCACATACTCTTTGATCTTGTCATCACGAAGAGCGTTAACCAGAGCCACGATTCTAGGGTCATTCTCATTGCCCTGCTTGACTGCAACAACGTTTACGTATGGGCTGTCGGAGCCTTCAACCAAAAGACCGTCACGTGTTGCAATAAGACCAGCAGGAATAGCATAGTTTCCGTTGATAATGGCCGCATCCACATCCTGCAGCACACGGGGAAGGGAAGCGGCTTCAATTTCTCGGAACTTCAAGCTCTTGGGGTTGTCGGTGATATCCAGTGGTGTTGCCTCAAGACCCGCATCACCTATAAGGGTGAGCAGACCAGCACTCTGCAGTAGAAGCAGTGCGCGACCTTCATTGGTTGGGTCATTGGGAATTGCAATGGTTGCCCCCTGTGGTAGGTTGGTTATGGACTTGTATTTTCTTGAATAAAGGGCGAAAGGTTCAACATGGA
>Ga0172378_10004953_pt1 | contig 12446 bp, 14 predicted proteins | sample GrowelOW332metaG_FD_119755 | JGI IMG/M metagenome (GOLD analysis project Ga0172378, IMG submission 119755) | Groundwater microbial communities from an aquifer near a municipal landfill in Southern Ontario, Canada - Pumphouse #3_1 metaG | ecosystem: Environmental > Aquatic > Deep subsurface >...
CTTAGGGTATTTATGGCAAATATACGAAGAAAGATTGAAAAAGACCCTGCTCAGCCCAGATATATAATGACAGAGGTAGGAGTAGGATATAGATTAGCATATGAATAATATATAAGCAGACTGTCAACAAAAATGAATTGGCAGCCTGCTTATATTTTTCTAATATTCTCTAAAACACGATTTATCATATTCTAGAATCTGCGCTTCTCTAATCCCATTCTTTTGTCCCTGCTGTCTAAATTTATGTTACCTCAACTCTAAAAATTGGAATTTATAGCGGTTTTTGAGCAAGATATAATGGAATAGTATCGTTAATAATGATTTTATTGTCAGCATCTATAATAGCCTTTCTTACTCCCGTGTAAAATTTAGACTTATAAGGCTCTTCTAAAGTTATATGCTCACAATGTGTACTAATATATGAAATATATTCATCAGCATTAAGTGTTCTTATCTTTTTCCAGTCTTGATATTTGTAATTAACCAAGCCATAATTCACAACATTATCATATTTCATTTTACAATTATATCTCTGCTTAACAGAAAAGTGTTCTTTATATACCTCGTCTATTCTATTGTACAGTTCTTCATTTGCACTTTTCTCATCTGAACGGGTCATAAACATTGCAAGAATGCCTCCAGGTTTTAGTATATTGTAGGCTTTTGAGAATGCTATTTCTTCAGGTATCCATTGAATTGTAGCTGCTGAATATATTAAATCAAATGTTTGATTTCCAAAATCGTATGTTTCAAAATCAGCATTTACAATATCAAAATTACTATAAGTTCCATATTTGTTTTTCATATATTCTGTAAAGTTCACTCCAAGTTCAATTGCCTTATAATTACAGCCAGTTTTTAAAATAGGCTCTGTTGCTTGTCCTGTCCCTGGACCAATTTCAAGTACATCTTTGTTTAAATTCAAGTCAGATACAGTAATAATTTCTGTAAAGAGTTCATCAAAATATCGGGGTCTATATTTATCAAATGTTTCTGGTATTCGGTCAAATGTAATTCTGAAATCCATTATTTAAACCTCCTTCTAAATTACATTTTATTTAGTTGTTTTGCATCATTCATATGTCGCTATTGTTTAATAATCATAGATTTACAATTGATGAATCATATATGAATATTGTGTATTTAATTTACTGTAGATTATGCTTATTTAGCGAATAGAGCTACATTCCAAGCGGTATAAAATTCGTTTATCGAGGCATACCGTTCAGACCTTTCTTTAGCGACAGATTTTAGTGCAACATCATAGCACGCTTTGCTTAATTCCCAGTTCTCAAAAGAGCAAGGTGTAAATGCGTTCATTTTATATCGCTGTCTTACTTCAGCATCTGTATAGTTACCGAAAAAACTGTCAAATAGCAACGCCCCAAGTGCAAATACATTTGTAGTTTCATCAATAACAGCACCATAAACATATTCTTCCGGTGACTTCAACCTCTTTGTCCCCCAGTAATCTACACCCATATCATTGAATGTTGGCTTTTTCCTAAAGAAGTCAATATCGCAAATTGTCGTAGTATCTCTTAAAAAATCATACATTATGCTACCGTCATAGAAGTCCACGGCAACATATCCGTTTTTAGAAACGGTATCCAAAAATGAAAACAACACACCTGCTGATTCAATTCTTTTGGAAATCGGTAGTTGCTTGAAGCACTTTGCAGGGGGGACAATCTGTGGATTCTTGTAATATTTCTCAAAATTCCAATGGTCAAATAAGCAATCGCCGTCAGCCCACTTGAATACAGCAATATAAATCTCACCAAGAGTATAATGCTTGACGAGTTTTATCAAATTTTTGTGATTGATATCCTCGTATATAGGCATTGCCGCTTTTAAGGCAGCTATTGCTTCTTGCTGTGTTCGTATGGATTCTATTGTTTTTAAGCCTGCCACCTTAATAAAATACTTGTCTTCCCCATTATCAACACCAAAACTTATATTCCCCGAATCATTTTGGGCAAAGACAGCAAAAACTTTGCCAAATGATTTAAGCCATGAAAAATCGTGCTCTTCTTTTAAGCTAAAATCAACACTATCTAATTTAATATTAACCATAATTTCCTCCAAGTTTTAGGAGGGCTACAATATGGTCACCCTCCACATTTTGTTGTATAGCATATTCATAAAATCAACTCCTTTACATTTAAGATATCTATGTCAATACAAGACAGACTTGTATAATTTTATTTGTATATTATATAAATAATCTGTAGTTCACATTTTCTTACAATTATTCACTATCCCTATATCTCAATTATAAATGTAATACCAATATTTTCAATTATCATATTATAAAAACATTACTTTTTATTTGCAGATAATTTTATCATTAGTATTTCAAAAATAAAATATTAATAGAATCTTTATACCAATGTTAATTTTCTTAACACCGAGTTTATATAATTTTTGCTATTATAATCTAATCATAGAAAACTGTTATGGAGGTGTGATTTGTGATTAAAAATAATAAGCCTTATGAAAATATAATTAATAAAGCTGCAGACTCAATAAAAGCCAGAAATTATATATCTGCAAAAGAATACATCAGAAAGGCTCTCATGGAAGATTATCATGCACCGGAGCCTCAAAATCTGATAGGCATTATATGTGAGCTTTCCGGGGACTGCATTTTAGCAGGCAAGCACTATAGAGCAGCAAGTTCATTAGACCCCACATATAAACCTGCTATCCATAATTTAGAGAGGATAACCTCCTTCAATTATTTTATTGGACAGGAAGAGCCTGATTTTGGAACACAACAGCAAAAATCAGAAGTTCCTGGCTCTAAACAATTAATAAGTGCATAACTGAGGAAATTGTATAATTACCTTTAGACTGATTTTCAGAATAAAATAACGAATTTAAATGGTTTTTTAAGCTGAAAATTTAAATTGGAGAATTTTCAATTTCCTTAACTGAGTACACGAGGAGAGATAAAATGTATATTTTAATTATAGGCTGCGGCAGACTTGGAAGCAGTTTAGCCAGAGATTTAGTAAGCAGAGGTCACGATATATCAGTAATTGATAAACTAGAATCAAACTTAGACTCTCTGGGAAGCGGATTTAACGGAAAAAGAATAAAGGGAGTTGAAATAGATCAGGATACACTCCTTGAAGCAGGAATAGATAAGGCAGATGTTTTTCTGGCAATGACTCCTGATGATAATATAAATATAATGGCCTGTCAGATAGCAATAAATATTTTCGGAGTTAAAAGGGTTATTGCCAGAGTATTTGAACCCTTAAAAGAAAATATTTATAAAAAACTGGGGATTGAAACATTAAATGTGACTCAGAATGCAGCTGATATGGTTAAAAGCAGAATTTTAAAAACAGGTTCAGATATAATCACAGCTTTAGATGATAATATTTCAATAGTAAAGATAAAAGCGGAAAAATCTAAAATAAGCACGATAAGCGAAATTGAGAAAAAGTATAATTGCATAATATCAGCAGTTACAACTGGCGGAATTACCAGAATACCCGGCAAAGATGAAGTAATAAATGCTGGAGACACAGCAGTCTGTACTATAAGCAGAGAAAACAGAGTTAAATTAGTTAAATTATTTTCAGGAGAGATAAAATTATGAAAGCAATAATAGTTGGCGGCGGAAAAGTAGGTTATTATCTGTTTAAAACATTAAATAAAAAACATTATGACGTTGTACTGATTGAGCAGGACAAGTGTCTCTGTGAAAAATTAGCAGATGAAATTGATGGAAATATAATATGTGGTGACGGTTCTGATATAGAGGTGCTTAAAGATGCAGAAATTGAGCAGGCAGAAGTCGTTGCAGCCGTTACAGGAAAAGACGAAGAAAATCTTGTTATTTGCCAGATGGCTAAAATGGATTTTAATATTAATAAAACTATTGCCAGAATCAACAACCCCAAAAACCGAAAAATATTTAAAACCCTTGGAGTTGATAAAACTGTCTGCAGTACAGAGGTAATTGCAAATCTTATAGAAAATGAATTTGAAAATGATAAGGTTAAGGTGGTACAAACCTTAGACAGAGGAGAAATGATAATAATCGAGGTGGATATTAGTTCGAAATGTAAATGGAGAGATAAATTAATAAGCGAATTGGAGCTGCCAAGGGAATGCGTTATTGTATCAATACTAAGAAAAGAAAAAGTAGTTTTCCCAAGAGGATATGAAAAAATTAAGGAAGATGATAAGGTTCTTCTTATAACAAATAAAGAAAATAAATCGAAAATGGAAAAATATATATAGGATCTCTGGAGGGATAATTATGATTGGAAAAGGTAAAATGATAAGAGGTGTGCTTACAGAAGTAGCTTTTGTTTCTATTTTTATAGGCGTAATTTGGATAATAAATTTACTTGTAATAAGGTGAGCTGGATGAAGATTTCAATTAGAGATTTTGATGATATAAGAATAATTAATTATTATACCGGATATATAATTATTGTGATTGCCGGTTTAATGCTGATTCCAATAATTACTTCCATCAGCTTTAAAGAGTGGAATACGGTTGTTGACTTTAGTATAAGCATAAATATATCTATAATTATAGGTCTGCTTCTTATGATAACCGGCAGCAACAGGTCTAAAAAATTTGAATGGAAGCATGGACTTATAATCTCTGCTTTTTCCTGGCTTTTATTAATGCTGCTCTGTGCAGTTCCATATTATTTAAGCGGGCATCTTAAATCTTTTCTGGATGCCTGCTTCGATGTAATGAGCGGTTTTACAACAACGGGACTTGTTATGGCTCAGGATCTGGATCATTTATCCGTAGGCCTGAATATATGGAGACATATGTTAACTTTTGTAGGCGGTCAGGGAATGGTAGTTCTGGCCTTAACCTTTCTTGTATCTGATACTGCAGGAGCCTACAAGATGTACGTAGGTGAAGGCAAGGATATTGAGCTGCTGCCAAATGTAAAGCATACAACCAGGGCAATATGGATAATAAGTTTGGTTTATTTATTTATAGGGACCTTTGCTCTATGGATAAACGGACTATTCATAGGACTTAAGCCTGTTTCTTCATTTTTCCACGGACTGTTTATTTTTATGTCCGCCTGGAGCACAGGAGGATTTGCTCCTATGTCTCAAAATATGCTTTATTATCACAGCTTTTCCTATGAAATATTAACAATTATATTCTTTGTTATAGGTTCCTTTAACTTTGGACTTCACTATGCAGTATGGCAGGGAAACAGAAAGGAAATATTTAAAAATATTGAAATTCAAAGCTTTCTGGTAACTGCCGGCATAACTACTTTTCTATTGATTATTGGGCTCAAAAAGCTAAATGTATATCCAAACTCCATAGCTTTATTCAGAAAAGGCGTCTACATTTTACTGTCTGCTCATACTACTACGGGCTTTGGGACTATATATGCCAGACAGTTTGCTTTAGAGTGGGGAGATTTTGGAGTATTTATATTAGTTATAGCAATGCTTATAGGCGGATCTGCCTGTTCTACAGCAGGAGGCTTTAAAGGCCTCAGAGTAGGCATAGTTTTTAAAGGGATAATTGCAGAAATAAGAAAAACCTTAAGCCCTGAAAGAAAGGTTAAAGTATATAAATACCATTATATAAAGGACCAGGTACTAAATGATGCAGCAGTAAAAAGTGCAGCCTTTATCATAATATGTTACATTGCTTTATTTACTGTTGGAACAGCAATTGGATGTTATTATGGATATTCTCTGCCAAGCTCTGCCTTTGAAGCAGCCTCCATAACCGGAAATGTAGGACTTTCCATAGGTGTAACAACACCTTCAATGCCCTCTTTAATGAAGGTATATTATATAATTGCCATGTATTTAGGAAGGCTTGAATTTATATCAGTATTTACACTAATTGGCTTTGTAATTGGAGGATGCAGAAAATTATGTTTAAAATGTGTAAGATAGCGCTACTATGTTTAATTTTAATATTGGGAACCTCATCAGTCTGCTTTGCAAATGATATTACAAACTTTAATGATCTTATAGAAAATGGGAAAAGCTTAGACGGAAAGACATTAACTATTGAGGGTGAAGCTATTGGTGAAATAATGAAAAGGGGAGACTATTCCTGGATTAATATAAGCGACGGCAGCAATGCCATTGGAGTTTGGGGTGAAAACAGCGTAATAAACAGGATAACTACCCTTGGAAATTATAAACAAAAAGGTGATATAGTTAAAATCCAGGGTGAATTTCATAGAGCCTGCAGTGAGCACGGAGGAGATATGGATATTCATATAAAAAATTTATCTGTAATAGAAAAGGGAAGAAAAGTATCTCATCCCATAGATTATAGCAAGGTAAAAATTTTGTCATTATTAAGCTTAGCTTCTTTAATTACTGCCCTGATATATTTTAAATTATGGCATAAAAGAAAAATAACAGCTTAAGGTTGAGTTAAAAAGGTGAAATTTATGATAAGACATAACAAAACAAGTCATTATGACCAGAATATTAAATATGCAATAAAAGCTTTAAATTCAAAAGATTACTCTGCTGCTGAGAAATACCTGCTCTATGCAATACTGGAAAACTCAGATGCTCCGGAAACACAAAACCTGTTTGGAGCATTATCTGAGCTTACAGGAGATGATAGCCAGGCTGAAAAGCATTATCTGGCAGCAAACGCTCTGGATCCCACATATAAACCATCAATTTTGAATTTAGAGAGAATAACCTCTATAAATTATGATACAGAAAAAGCATCACCTCATTTAGGAGACTAGTAAAACAGTATTTGGGCAATATTCATTGCCCATTTTTTATAGCTTATAATACCCCATAGGACAAGTAAATTTATCGTAACCCTGCCTGTTTCCTCCAAGAAAAGGCTTGATTGAATAATACTTTTTAAGCCTGTTATTTACTTCTCCCCAGTTTACATTCCTTAAAAATACATCAATATATTTCTTCCTATCTGTTCCAAAATCATGAAAATAGGCATGTTCATATACATCTAATACTAAAAGCGGATATGAACACCAAACTACACCTGTGTCATGAGCATCCGAGCCAATAACATGAAGTCTGTTGTCTATTGGATCAATAACTAAAACGGCCCAGCCTCTTACTGAAGTTCCAACCTTTCTTAGGTATTCATAGAAATTCTCCAAGCTTTTAAAATCTCTTTTTATGAGGCTTTCAATTTCCCCGAAAGGTGCTCTATATCCTGATGTAATTATTTGAAAATACAGCTCATGAAGCTTCACGCCATCTAATGCATAGGTTTCTCCCAGTTTTAAACTTCTCATATTGCTGTAGGTGGAATTCCCCTCCCCGTATGCTTTAGCATCATTGGGCATGTTCCAGATTTCGTTTAGTTTGTTTACATATCCGGTGTATAATTTATAATGTTCCTGAAGCTGTTTTAATGAGATTCCTTTTACCTTAGAAAAATCATAGATTTTTGGTTCTAATTTTAGCAATTTATAAATTCCTTTCATTAAACTATCAATATATCTTTATTAATAATTTCTAAATTATGTTACAAAATTAGTTATATAAAATTTATGATATAATGTAAATAATTTATTTTATGGAGGTTCAAAATGAATATTTATCTGTTAAGACATGGACAAACCAATTTAAATAAATATGGGAAATACCAAAGTGCAGCTGATAAAGAAATTAATGAGCTGGGGAAAAATCAAGCTGAGCTGTTGGGGAAAAGATTAAAAAAATATAATATAGACATAATTTATTCCAGTGACTTAAAAAGAGCACTGCAGACTTCAGAAATAATAAATAAATATATTAATACTGATATTATTATCAAGGAAGAACTTAGGGAGATAAACATGGGGCAGTGGGATACCTTGAATATGGAACAGAGATTTCTAAGCCATAAGGAATATGCAGAGAAGTGGTATGAGCATTTGGAGGATTTGCCTTATCCGGGAGGAGAGTGTGGAGCAGATGTATGCATAAGAACCGGCAAAGTGGTAGAAGAAATAAAAACAGGAAAGCATGAAAATGCTGCTGTTGTAACCTCAGCAGGAGCCATAGCAGCATTGCTAAGCAGTTTTCTTGGCTTAGAACAGCATAATAGATTCAAAATGGATATTGATAACTGCAGCATCAGCATAGTAAAATACGATACTGAAAGTAAAGCCATTGGTATAAAGTGTATTAATGACTGCGGCCATTTAGTTAATTTATAGTAGAAAATAATTTGGCACAGCTAATGGTCTAAAATTCCCCTTGTTTACAAAATATAACGATTCTATGTAATTTATGCCTATTATGGTATATAATTATATTATTATACATATCAAGATAAGGGGGATAAGACATGATAGCATCTAAAGCACAGGAAAAAGAATTATTAGAAAGTGTTGATTTGTGCAATAGTAAAGGTTTGCTAAACAAGAACTGTATTGGCTGGGCAAGAAAACCTATAATAAACTGCAATTTAACGGGGCATAAATATCGAAAGAAAAAATGGAATTACTGGCTTATTCTAAATGATGACTGTCTTTTTTCAGCAACAATCTCTAATATGGACTATTTGGGAATGGTATTTATTTATTTTTATAATTATAAAACCGGAGAATTTGTTGAAAAAACTATCGCATCTCCTTTTGGTAAGGGCTGCATAATGCTGGAGGGTATAAACGACAGCTTGGAATATATAAACAGTAAAATGAGAGTTTCTTTTAAGGGCGAAGGCGAAAACACAAAGATGCGGGTAGACTGCAGTGAATTCGGCAAAGGGACAATCAGTGTGGATCTGATGATTAAAAGACCGGAAAATTATGAAAGCATAAATGCTGTAATACCCTGGAGCAAGAGGAAATTCCAATTTACTTCAAAACAGAACTGTATCCCTGTAGAAGGGGAAATCATATATAATGGAGAAACCTTTGAGCTCCATAAAGAAAACAGCTTTGCCTCCCTTGATTTTGGGCGGGGAGTATGGCCTTATAGCACCATGTGGAATTGGGCAACCTGCTCCGGAAGCTTTAATAATAAAGTTATAGGCTTTAACTTAGGCGGAACCTGGACAGATGGTACAGGCATGACGGAAAATGGCTTTGTAGTAGACGGAATAGTAAGTAAGCTGGGTGAAAACATTATATTTGAGTATGATAAAGAAAATATGATGGAGCCCTGGCATATAAAATCTAAAGAGACTGACAGAGTAGATATAAAATTCCAGCCAATTTACAAGAGACTAGCAGAAACAAATGCATATATATTGAAATCAAAAGTTTATCAGATACTTGGTGAATTCTCCGGGGACCTGATTACAGATTCCGGTGAAAAGGTACATTTTGAGAAGCTGAAAGGATCAGCAGAAGAACATCATGCCAGGTGGTAATGATTAGGTGACATAAAAAACTGTGCAGCCTCCTATAATTTTATATTATTTGGGGGGTGGCACAGTTTATTTTGGTTGTTGTATTTTCATTATACTGATAATGAGCAATTTTCTTAAAAGGCCGCTATAATTATTTTTAATTACTCGTATTGCTTTTTATAAGTACCTCAATATTGTGTGGTATCATAAAATTTTCACTAAAGTACATTATTTCTGTTCCTTTAGTTTTTTTGCCTGCACTTTATTTATAAATAACATTTTTATTAAGTACTTCCGATACATCATAATTAATTAAATTTATTTAGTAAAAAAATATAATAGATCTACTGTTTCACAAATAGTAAATCCAATCTTTCTTCTAAAAATTCTTTTAATCTTATGACTTTGATTTTAGTTAAAGTACTCGAACTATCCAAGTAATATAAGGAATTTCCAGCCTTATCCTTATTAAATTTTAATATTCTTTCCTCATTTTCAACAATGGAATTAACTATTGAATCATGTTTTATATTTTTATCAAAGTCCCAACATATAACCCAACGAATGTTGGATAATGAATGATTAAAATTCTTTCCTAAGAGAAATTTTAATTCTATATACCAATATTCACAATCGGAAATTTTGTTTTTAGTTCTATTTCTTGCAATAATATCAATACCTTGACTTGTTTTGTAATCTAATGGTTCAAATTCAAATTCATCGGGAAATAATGTACATATTGTAATAAAAACGCCAAATAATTCCGATTCATTCTGTGGTTCAAGAGTTGTAATTCCTTTCACAGTTATTATTTTCCTCTTAGCTATTGATTCCTTCCTTTGTTTAAACTCTGCATTCTCTACCCTTATCGTTTTTTCTTCAATTTGCCACTTTTGAAGAGTATTAATGTCTTTCTTATATAAATATTCATCAATTTCATCTAGCATTTCATTAAGTTTCTTTTTTAATTCTACTAATATTTGAGGTTCTGTATTAGCAATAGAACCTCTATTAGCAGTAAGCTTTAAATTTTGACAATTAATAAACCCATGCAAAAGTGTATAAGAGCTTGATCCCATTCCAAATCCGGATATCCAATCATTTACTTTTTGAACTGGTATAAAATCTTTGCAGAGCCATATACCATACCTATCAGCAACTTTATAATAACCTTTTAAGTTACTTTTTTTCTTACGCAATAATGGATTATATTCTTGCTTCGCATCATTTCCCTCAAAATAAATTATTGCATCAAATTTCACTTCAGGTCTTTCTTCTAATCTTTGATTTGTAAATGAAAATTTCTTTACATAATGATCAATAGCATTTGCATCATAATCATGAAAAAGTTCGTCAATATTATCATTTTGCTTAGCAAATCTATGCCCAAATTTTAATTCTTCATATTCATCGACATCTAAGCACTTTAATAGCACTACAAAATCTGGTGTATTATGTTCTTCTATTTCACCTTCAAAAGAACCAAGTTTTGTAAACCAATATATATAATCTGTTACAATGTCTTGTAAATATTTAGATCTTTCGTTATTGTTATAACCCTCCAATCTGATATATGTTCCTTTTCTGGTTTTATTTGTAACAGTCTTAATTCTAGGTTTATGTAATTTCCCAGCACTTAAATCATTAAATGGATTTTCACATTCTGATTCATAGGTACCTGATTCATGGCATGTAATTACATACACAAATTCTGAGCGAAGATATATTTTAGTTCCATGACCTTTCTCGCCTATCTTCTTTTTATCTTCTTTAGAAGCTGAATTACCCAATGCCCAAAAATTTTCTTCTAATGTTTTATATGACATACCTACCCCGTTGTCTTCAATCTCAATAATTAATTTCGAGTAGCCATTAATATTTTCTACGCTAAATCCAATTTTTACATATGTAGCTTGAGCATCATATGAATTTGAAATAGCTTCTCTTACTAGTTCAAGCGGATCACCAAAATCACTCGCTATCTCTAAAAACTCTGAAAATTCATTTACTTTTGGTTTAACTTCCATCCAGTTTTCTTCCACTTGCTTATCCCCCATCTATTTAACATATATTACAATGAGTTTATTACTAATTTAATTCAAATATAATATATCTCAAATAATATTTTTTAACTACCATTACAATAAATCACTTACCCTGTTATTAATTTTAAAACTAAGAATCTGTATCATTCGGTTTTTCTTATAATGCATCAATTACAGTATTCTACATAATTGTCATTTTACCTTTTATTTCTCCAAAATAATGCTAATATTTTAATTCTTTGTCATATTTAGAAACTTCTCATATAAAAACTGTCTCCTTTTACATCTTCAAAACATCTTTGTAGTTACATTAAATTTAATCATAAACAATAACGACAAAAAAACATCGGATAGTTTTATATCCGATGTTTTGAAATATCTTTTATTTTATGCTATGCCCTGTAAATACGCACCGAAAGCCTTATCTACCTTACCGATATGATTTACAAGCCAGTCTACCAGCATCTGATTTGTCTTTATCTTTAATACTAAAGTCGATTTATTTTCTGAAAGCTCTTTTTCATAATTACTTAAATCACTAATAAATTTTGTATGCTCTTTTTTCTGAGCAGCATACCCGGGGTATTTATACTTCAGCATCAAATTTTCTTCATCCCTGAAATGTACCTTAGTGTAATCGCTCAAAAATTTAAATATTTCCATCAGCTTTTCATTAGACTTTTTATTATCATAGGCATTTAGGAAATCATTTAATTTACCTACAAGCTGCTTGTGCTGATTATCAATTATAATATTTTGGACAGATAATGAATCATTCCATTCCAGCATATCAAAGCCTCCTCATTTGTTTAATAATTTATATTATTATAACATATAATTTAGTTATTGACATTAATTATCTGTTGATTTTTAAATTTTATTTTATTAATGAGCTTTACTATTTCATACCAGTACACAGCAGCTGCGGCTGCTCCGGCAGACAGGAAAAGCTGTGCAGCTGATAATGCTGAAAGCTTTATAAATGCTGAAACCGGTGTATATAAAATCAATAAAAGTCCCGCTATAGTACCTGCACTTACGATCATCATAACCTTATCTTTTGCCAGCCTCCTGATTGATTGAAATGCAAA
>Ga0172378_10004954_pt1 | contig 12445 bp, 11 predicted proteins | sample GrowelOW332metaG_FD_119755 | JGI IMG/M metagenome (GOLD analysis project Ga0172378, IMG submission 119755) | Groundwater microbial communities from an aquifer near a municipal landfill in Southern Ontario, Canada - Pumphouse #3_1 metaG | ecosystem: Environmental > Aquatic > Deep subsurface >...
AAGGAAGTGGAGAATCCTGCCACCCAGACCGCTTATTCGTTGCTCCAGGAGCAACTTAAGGATGTACTTGCAACGCTTCCGGCACGTGAGCAGGAGGTCCTGAAGATGAGATTCGGCCTAGAGGACGGATATTCATTGACACTGGAGGAAGTTGGATTGTATTTTGAGGTGACTAGGGAACGTATCCGCCAGATCGAGGCCAAGGCACTCAGAAGGCTCAGACATCCTAAGCGTAGTAGAAAATTGAAGGATTTCATTTGAGATACAGGGAGAAGATGATGGAAGAAGCAGAAGTATTTGCAAAACTCAGCCAATTGCAGGAAGACCTGACTGTGCGGTTTGCCCTTGAGGATGAGATTGTCAAGTTGCCAAGAGATCTGAAGGTCAAGCAGGAACTGCTGGACAAGATCAACTTGGAATATATTGATGAACATGCTCACAGTGAAGCTGCCAAGGATGACTTGAGGAGTCTGCGCATCCAGTACGATGATGCCGTACATGCCCGTGAAAATTCTGAGAAGCAGATGGAATTGATTTCCACCCAGCGTGAGTTTGAAGCGCTTGAGAAGGAAATCAAGGATGCTGCAGCCAAGGAACAAAACCTTTTGAAGCAGTTGCACGTCAAAGAGAAGCAGGTCCATGAGTTTGGTGACCGTCTTACGGAAAAAGAGCAGCTGATGATATTGCAGAAGCAGGAAGTAGATAACGAGGCCAGCAAGATTGAAGCCTTGCTTTCCGAGAAGAGAAATCAGCTTTCAAAGCTCGAGACTAAATGCGTACAATACATCACCGGTGATATCACCGAAGATCTGTACAATAAGTTTTGCAATATTGTAAAGAACAAGAAGGGCAAGGGTATCGTGCCCATTCACGGTTTGGTCTGTCAGGGATGTCACATTGTGCTTCCCATTCAGTTTGTAAACGATGTCCGTTCTGCAAAGGACATTGAGTTCTGCCCGTACTGCAGCCGCATTCTCTATTATGAAGAGGTTGAGGGAGCAGATGAGCAGTTCCGCAAGAGAATCGAGGATGTTGAGATCGAGGAAGGCGGACTTTCCGACTTTGTCGATTCCAGCGAATTCGACGACCTTCTCTAGGCTTTTTTACAAGGTAGGCGAGATGATCGCGGGCGGTCGAAAGACCGCTTGAGGAAAGTCCGGGCTCCATAGGACATGATGCCGGGTAACACCCGGGAGCGGCGACGCTATAGAGAGCACCACAGAAAATATACCGCCGATTATTCGGTAAGGGTGAAATGGTGGGGTAAGAGCCCACCGCACCACTGGTAACAGGGGTGGCAGGGTAAGCCTCGTCAGGAGCAAAACCAAGCAGCAGGTTGGGTTGTCCGCCTTGAGCCTGCGGGTCGGTTGCTACAGCGTCTTGGTAACAAGAAGCGTGGATAGATGATCATCCGATACAGAACCCGGCTTATTGCCTGCCTTGTTTTTTTTGATGGTATAGGAGAACAGAAGATGATGAGAACGCGTTATTGCACCCTTCTTCTGTTCTCCTTTTGTTTGCTTTTTGTAGGCTGCCAAAAACCTGAATCGAACCTTGAGGAACTTGCACTGCAAGGCAAGTTCGAACTTTTGGAACGTATAGCCTCTGGCGATTTTTCCCGAACGTACCAGAAAAGTTCGCTCTTTTATGTAGCATTGGCACAAGAACGACAAGGCAACGTACAAGAAGCGGCATTAAGTTTGAGGCTTTATCTGGCTTTGGCAGGGACACAAGGCTCTTCAGAAGCCGCTAAGAACTTGGCTGTCCTGGTGGGAAATCGTGCAGGAGATTCGGCTTTGGTCATCGAGATGGGTCTCTTGCTCGAAGAACAACAAGCACTGAACGAGACAACAGCAAAAGAATTGTACCAAGCATTGCTTGCAGACAAAAGGATTGAGGATGCCCATAGAGTGTTCTCAACGTATTTGAAAGGGACACTCGATGGCCTTTCCTATGCAAAAGTGTTGATTGAAGCGCAGGCTTCTTTCTCGCTGGTCATGCAGGCACTCGATGCGTTGCCTATTGGGGATGCTGTAAATCTGCTCTTGTCTGTCAGCAGTACCGAGCTGGGCATGCAGCGTTCGTTTGATTACTACAGCTACGCCATTACGTATGAGCGTAAGAACCTTGATGAGAAGCAGAAACAGGTGTTGTATGCTTCTCTTGCCCGATTCGCAAGCCAAGCTGATCTTAGGGTTCAGGCAAACAAGTACCAAAGCTTGGCCCAACCATTACCATGAACAAGGATATGATATGCAGATTTTAGATACGATTGCCGATGACCTGTTGTTGATTCAGAATCCTGCCCGCTATACGGGTGGGGAATTCCATTATGGAGACAAAGATCTGTCAAAAGTGAATTTTCACGCAGCAATTTGCTTTCCTGATTTATATGAGATAGGAATGAGCAACAATGCAGTGAGAATCCTTTACGACTTGCTCAACACTATGGAAGACGTCTACTGCGACCGAGTATTCTCTGTTGCTTCTGATTTTGAACAATTGCTGAGGGGTAAACAGATTCCCCTTTATACCTTGGATTTGCATATGCCGCTTTCACAGCTCGATATGCTTGGAATCTCCATCGGCTATGAGCTATGTGCAACAAACATCCTGCAAGTCCTCGAACTTGGAGGAATCCCACTACACGCTTGCGACCGTACCGATGAACATCCGATTGTCATCTGTGGAGGTCCTGCCGTAACCAATCCTCTTCCGTTTTCCCCCTTCATGGACTTTGTCTACATCGGGGAAGCTGAAGGTGGGCTGGAGGATTTGACACAACTGCTGATTGATGCGAAAAAGCAACACAAGACAAGAGCCGAGAAGATAGCGTTGCTTAAGGAGCTTTCCTATCTCTGGTACCCGGGTAAAAAGCTAGCATCACGATTCATTGACACTACCTTCGCTTCTTCTGGTTCCCATACCTATGGTCATTATGTGGTACCCAACTTCAAGGTAGCCCAGGATAATGGTGTGGTGGAGATTATGCGCGGCTGTCCCAATAGTTGCCGTTTTTGCCATGCAGGGCAGTATTACAAGCCCTATCGGCAGAAATTGTACAGCACCATGGTTGAGCAGGTTGAGCAGCACGTCAGCGATTTCGGCTATCGTGAGGTAACCCTCTCTTCGCTTTCAAGCGGCGATCATCCCTATATCAAGGAGTTGATTGAGACGCTGAACAAGGAATACTCCAATCGTCATGTTTCCTTCTCTCTTCCCAGTCTGAAAGTCAACACGTTCTCGCTGGGGATACTTGAACAGCTTTCCGAAGTTCGCAAGAGTGGTTTGACGTTTGCCATTGAGACTCCCAAGGCAGCTTGGCAACGTGCAATGAACAAGGAAGTGCCACTGGAGCAGGTGATCGAAATCGCCCGTGAGGCTAAAAGTCGTGGTTGGAAACTGGCAAAATTCTACTTCATGGTTGGTCTTCCTTTTGTCGACCGGGAAGTTGAGAACCAGGCAATCGTCGATTATGTGGGGGCGATTTACGATGCTACCCGCCTTTCAATGAATATAAATATCGGAACCTTCATTCCAAAGCCCCATACACCATTTCAATGGTGCAGCCAGATAACTCCCCAGCAGTCGTATGAACAGCTTTCTTCGCTGAAGAAGGCGATCAACGAACGCATCAGGGGCTGCAAGGTGAGTTACCATGAGCCGAACATCAGCTATCTGGAAGGTTTGATCAGCCGCGGTGATGAGCGCTATGCAGATGTAATCGAGAAAGCATACCAGAAGGGATGCCGCCTCGATGCCTGGGATGAACATATGCGGGCCGATCTCTGGATGCAAGCTATAGCTGAGGCTGATTACGATCCGAATTCCTGTATATTCGAACCATATGGTTTGGAGGAGGACCTTCCTTGGGACTCGGTGAGCATGCGGGTAAGCAAGAAATTCTTCAAGGATGAGTATGAGATGGCCAAGAGCCTTCTTTTGACCGAGAGATGCCTAGAATCGTGCGATCATCTTTGCGGAGTCTGCTCAAAAGTTGCTGAAGTTGTTGACACCACCCACAAGGATCCGATTCTTGAACAGGTGAGAGACAAATCCTTGGTTATCGAACCAAAGATTGAGGTACAAGCAAAAACCGTACAAGCGGTAATTACCTACCGTCGCTTTGGGCAATCACTGTATATCAGTCACATTCATGCCATGCGCAATTTTGAAATGGCTTTTCAGCGATCTAAAGTAGGGGTGCAGTTCACCCAAGGCTTCAATCCCAAGCCCAAGCTTGAGTTTGTCAATCCTCTCTCTGTCGGCATAGCCGGTGAACAGGAGGTGATGCTTGCCGAGCTTATCGATGGCCCTGATCTTACCGAGCAGGCAGTGAAAGAAAAGTTACAGGCAGCCTTGAACGCAGGGTATGAGCTTGACCAGGTCCTGTTCCTACGACTCGAAAAGAAACATTCCTTGGCAAAGTATCTGAAGGGTAGCCTCTATACGATTGATACCAGAGAGGATGAGCAAAGCCGCTTGTTGTTGGAATCGTTTTGTATGCAGGATATGAAGGATATCGTAGTGCATAAGGAAGGCGATACGCTGTTCTCTGTGCGGCTGGAAGGTGAGAAGAATCTGGTAAAGTTGCTTTTCGGCAATGAAACTGACAAGTTCGAACTGGCGAGTCGGCTACGCATTACCCGAAAAGCGCTCTATGCAGGTTCCTGGGGTGTTTCCTATCCTGAGTTCTTCACTGCAATGATGCAAAAGCAAGGATCAGACCAATAAAAGTTCGATACGTGGCAGGGCCTCCTGAGGCCCTACCATCATCAGCGTGTCTTCTACTTGCAGACGGAAATACGGACCCGGGGAGAGGGTGATGGACCCCTCCCTCCGTATAGCTACCACTGTAGCACCCGTTTCCTGCCAGAATCGCAATTCACCCAAGGACTTGCCGATAGCTTTGCTTTGCTGAGGTACCGCATAGCTGAAAAGGGGAAAAGGATTTGACTCGGCAAAGTGGCTATGTATGGAGAATAAATCCTTGGCAAGAGAAAATAACTCTCGGTCCAATGCTTCATGTTCATCCATAAGAATTCGCATGCGATGAAGCAGGTGTTTTGACTCATCGTGCTTTTCATACGTTTCCATAAAAGCTTTAGCTTGCTTTTTGCTCAGAACGCGTACTCCGCTGTTTTGCATTACCTCAACAACACCCTGTTCTTCAAGCAGGGCAAATGACCGACGGATGGTTTCCGGTGAGACTCCATACTCGCCGCTGAGCAGAGTTCTACCGGAAAGCTTGACTCCCTCGGGAAATTCCTGATTTGAGATTCGTTTTGCAATGTCGACTGCAATGCGTTCATAGATGGCACTCGTTTCCCGTTTTTTTGGTCGGTTGGGTTGCAGTGGTTCCATCACTTGCTCACTCCTCGCTTTGTGATCGTTCATCTGCTTTGATTTCCTCCCAAAGCCGATCCATTTCACTCAGGTTGTCCTTATGCAATGCAATGCCTTGGTCTTGGGAACGTTTGTATAACGCATTGAAGCGTCGTTTCATTTTCTGATTCGATCGATGAAGTGCCAATGAGGGGTTGAATCCAAGGTAGCGGGCAAGATTCACCGCAGCAAACAACAAATCTCCCAACTCCATCTCCAGGTCCTCGTTCTTGTCCTGTTGATGCTCAAAAGCAGTGTTGACTTCCTTAAGTTCTTCTGCAACTTTCTCAAATACCCCTTGGGCATCGGGCCAATCAAAGCCAACCTTACGAATTTTCTTCTGGATTTCATTAGCCATTTCCAAAGGGGGAAGGGAAGGGGGAACCCGGCTGAAGAAATCGTCTTTCTCATGAGTCTTTCCTTCCACATTTTGTTTGATGGCATTCCATACATCGATGACTTCTTTGCTGTTTGAGACTTTTTGGTCGGAAAAGACATGCGGGTGTCGGCGGATAAGCTTCTCGCAAACCTGATTCAGTGCTTCTATGCTTGCACTTGCATCTGTTTCTTGATGCATTTCCAGGAGCATCATGGCATTGAGCAACACATCACCAAGTTCTTCCTGTTGTCCCTCGTCATCATCAGAAAGGATAGCATCGAGGTACTCATAGGTTTCATCGATGAGATGGGTAGAGACTTGTTTGGGGCTCTGTTCCCTGTCCCATGGACAGCCTTGTTCACTGCGTAGCAGGCTGACGATAGCAAAGAGTTGCATCAGGGCATCACTAAGGGTTGTTTTCTTTTCAAGGGTGAAGTCAATCATGCATACGAGTATACCTGTTCCCGGCAATCTTGAGAACAGGAAATAGTTGAACCTCTTGACATGATGTTATAACTGTATATACTGTACATATACAGAAGGAGCAACCATTGGACATAATCCTTTCAAATGCTAATCCAGACCCAATTTATGAGCAGATAGCCCAGCAAATGCGTGCCCAAATAGTTTCTGGCATTCTCAAAGAAGGTGAATTGTTGCCCTCGATTCGTTCATTGGCTAAGGAACTTCGCATCAGTGTGATCACTACCAAGCGTGCATACGATGAACTTGAGCGGGAAGGGTACATACAGACTATAGCTGCCAAGGGGAGCTATGTTGCGACTCGCAGTCATGAACAATTGAAAGAAGAATATTTGAGAAAAATTGAGGAGCATATGCGTTCGATTCATCTGCTAGCACAGTTCATAGGACTTAGCGAAGAGGAATTGGGAATGATGTATCAGCTGCTCAGAGAGGGAGAGAGCTAAGATGGATAGTGCCATACTATGCAGTCAGGTAAAAAAATCCTATGGATCGTTTATTTTGGATATCAAGGATTTTTCCGTGACTAGGGGAACTGTACATGGTTTGATAGGAGCAAATGGGTCGGGTAAGACGACTACGATCAAGTTGCTGCTTGGTTTGTTGTTTCCTGATTCGGGAGAACTATCGGTTCTGGGATCGAACCGGATTGCCAACGATGCCGAGGTTAGGCAGAACATCGGTTTCATTGTTGAAGATGCATCGGTTCCCAGTCTCTTGAATGCATCGGAAATCGCTGCAGTTCTCAGGCTCGTATATGACAATTGGGACCAAGACTACTATGAAGCATTGCTCAGGCAGTTCCAGTTGGATGTAAAAAAGCAGTATCGAAAGTATTCCCGCGGTATGAAGGTGAAGCTTCAGTTGGCTATCGCGCTCAGTCATCATGCATCGTTGTTGATTCTCGATGAACCCACGAGTGGTTTGGACCCGCTTGCACGCGATGAGATCATCACCATTCTCTCAGAGTTCAGGGAGGATGAGAATCATTCCATTCTCATCAGCAGCCATATTACCAGCGATTTGGAAAAGCTTTGTGATTATGTCACATTCCTGGAGCAGGGCTCGATTCGGTTCACCTGCGAAAAGGATGAATTGCTTGAGCAGTATCGTTTGGTAAAAACCACGCATCAAAAAGAATTAGATATGGACAGCGATGCAATACTCGCAAGACGTGAGGGCTCTTTCCAAGTGGAACTGTTGATGAAAACAGAGGATGTGCCTGCTTTTGTTGAATCACGGAGACTGAATCTGGAAGAGCTGATCATTCTCTTATCTAAGAAAGGAGGTACAGTATGAATGCCTTGCTGCTCAAGGATTTGTTTTTGATGCGTAAGCGCAGCGGAATCATGCTTTTGGCGATTGCAATCTTTGCATTTCTTGCAGGTGTCCAGGGTGGGCTGGTGAATACCATCATGGCGACCATGATGCCGCTCATGCTCAGTTTCACTACGTTGGCTTACGACCAAAGCGATGGTTGGGAGGCCTTTGCTGCAGCACTTCCATTTTCCAGAAAACACATCATACAAAGTAAATATTTTCTGGCACTTTTACTCATCGGCCTTTCGATTGTAGTCATATTTGCAATTGGTATGATTGCAAGGGCCTTGCCGATGCATGAATTGATTGGCAGTGCAATAACCCAATTCACGTTTGGAGCTTTCTTTGTAGCAATCAACTATCCTTTGATTCTTAAATTTGGTTTTGAGAAGAGTAGGCTGTACTATATTTTGGTTATGGTTGTGCTGATGTCATTTGGAGCGGCACTTTCTCCGCTCCAAGGAAATAACTCAATACCTTCCTTGGCGTTTGTGTTGCCCAGTATCGCCGTAGTTTGTCTGATTATCAGCTATACCTTGTCTGTTTCCATTATGAAAAATAAGGAATTTTCAGGTTCATGATGCAAAAACTCTAGTAGAAACAGCACATTTCATGCTACTACAGCTTTAAAGAGACCGTATGGGGGTGGAGTATGTGTGGCATTGTGGGATATGTCGGAACCGAGGAAGCTTCATCCATTCTCTTGGAAGCGCTTCGAAAGCTTGAGTACCGCGGGTATGATTCTGCCGGTATAGCTATGGTCGATGAGAAGAACGAACTACAGGTACGTAAGATCAAGGGTCGTCTTTCAAACTTGGAATTACTTGTGCAGCAAAAGCCCATACAGGGCAAGTGCGGCATTGCCCATACCCGTTGGGCAACCCATGGGGAGCCCTCAGACCTGAACAGCCATCCTCATACCGATGTGTCAAAGAGCATTGCAGTTGTACACAACGGTATTATTGAGAATCATGCACAGCTTCGCACGTGGTTGGAACGCCATCAGGTTACGTTCGTCAGCCAGACGGACAGCGAAGTTATCGCCCATTTGATCGACTTTCATTACAACGGTGATTTGCTGCTTGCTGTAACTGAAGCCGTAAAGCGTCTTGAGGGATCCTATGCCATAGCGGTTGCGTGCAAGCAACACCCGGAAATGTTGGTTGTGGCAAGAAAGGACAGCCCTTTGGTAATCGGACGCGGAGCTTCTTCAACCATGCTTGCCAGCGATGTGCCGCCGCTTCTGTGCCATACCAGGAAGGTGCAATACCTTGAGGATATGGAGGTGGCAACACTTACTCAGGACGAGGTGCATATTTACAATCTCGATGGTGATGAGATCGAGAGGGAAATCCAGACGATCGAGTGGGATATGGAAGCAGCTGAGAAGTGCGGGTATGAGCACTTCATGCTTAAGGAGATTTGTGAACAACCCAAGGCTTTGCGTGATACGCTTCGCGTGCGGTACAAAGATGGTTCACTGTCTTTTCCTACACAGGTTGAGAATCTCCTGGTGAATTGCAAGCATCTGCTGATCACCGGCTGTGGTACGGCCTACCACGCTGCCATGGTTGCATCGTATGTTATTGAACAGGTTGCAGGCCTTCCTGTTGAAGTGCTTGTTGCCAGTGAGCTCCGTTACCGATTGCATATTCGCAAGGAAGGAGAAGTCTGTCTTCTGATCAGCCAAAGCGGTGAGACAGCTGACACGATTGCTTCCTTGCGTCTGCTCAAGGAACTGGGAGTTCCTACCATAGCGCTCACTAACGTAGTGGGCTGCACGCTAAGCAGAGAGGCGGATTGGGTCCTGTATACCCAAGCTGGTCCAGAGATCGCTGTAGCCTCAACAAAAGCGTTTACAACGCAGTTGCTGAGTCTCTTTACCATCGCTGCATTGGTTGCCAAGCAAGAACGATCTGCTTTGCTGGAGGCTTTGGAACTGTTGCCGGGAAAAACGCAATTGCTCATCGACAGACAAGAGGACATACAACGATTCGCATCCAGCCAGTTCAACAAGACAAAAGTATTCTTTATGGGTCGGCTTGTCGATTTTGCGATCAGCCTGGAAAGTGCATTGAAGCTCAAGGAAATCAGCTATACCCATAGTGAAGCGTTTGCAGCTGGTGAACTGAAGCACGGGCCGATTGCTCTGGTGGATACGTCAACCTTGGTGGTTGCATTGTGCACCCAGCCATCCTTGTATGCAAAGATGGATTCCAACATCAAGGAAGTGAAAGCCAGAGGCGCAGCAGCTTTGGTTATTACCTTCGAGGATGTTCATACGTTTGATGATACGGCCGATGCCATTTTCAGGCTTCCGCAGACCCATCCGTTGTTCAGTCCGATCCTCAGTGTGATTGTCAGCCAGCTGTACGCATACTATTGTGCAGTGCTCAAGGGCAACGATCCCGACAAGCCGAGAAACCTGGCCAAGTCTGTTACTGTTGAATAACCAAGAGAATTCCAGACAGTATTGTTTGGAAAGGTTTCTAGTTAACAGAATATATATTATACACAGATTATAATGAATCCGATTTTTAAGAGAGTAGGTACCCTATTGGGCTTAATCGAGTTGTAATACTCCCAAATATGCCAAATTTGTCCAATAGATATTGGAGAAAGAACCTTCAGTTACCGTGATGGCAGCAAAAATATGACAATATAACTCGTTCGAAGGATTTTTAGAATAGAAGTAATCAGGAAAAGACCCTTTTTCACTATACGGTACATCGTTGCGAAATTGGGTTCCGTCATATCTACGAAGTATTCCATCATCTATATGACTGACAAATTTTGCGTTATCAAAAGCAAGGGTAAACTGAACATGCGTAGCATCAACATCTGATTTTGTGATGGTGAATGTGTCTTCGGGACTGGTATGATCGACTGCTGTGGCATGGTACAAAGGCGCGGCATAATCGTTTAATCGATTGGTATCTGAAAATTGAAAGAGTGCATATGAATTATCACTTAAGGTAAGTACAGCTGGATCTGATTCGGAGAAAGGATCGATGGTACGCCCGTTTGGTCTTCTTACATATGTTTCATTGAATTTGGAAATAATACTACCGGAAGCAGATAAGGTTGATGAATCACTGACAACATATCCAAGCCAAAGGGAGGGTCCAGTATCATCCTCGATGAGAGCTAGATTGTTAAAACTGTCATTTGTTACTCTATACGTACCAGATAGGGTTGTCGGGGTATCATTTTCATTAGTATCGATGTATGAATCAATATAAAAAATTACTGCAATCCCACAACCAACCAGCACCATGACAATAAAAAAGACAGACACCAATCGAAGAATGTGTATTCTCATCTTCATGGCATCTGTCTCCTCTCTTCACGGTGGGTTCTAGTCTACCCTACCCCGTTTGCTTACAAAAGTGCAAGTCTATTGGTTGCAATCTTGGCAAACTCCGAAGTTGGGAATTGGTCAGCAAGCTGCTGGAATGTTGCTTTTGCAAGATTGGTATTACCGCTCTTTTCCTGCAGACGAGCCTGTCCGAACAAGGCTTTCGGAGCTTCGGCAGCAGTCAAGCCAAATTCGTCAATGACTTTGGTGTAATATTCAAGTGCCAAGGAGTCATTGCCCAGCTCTTCAGCACTTACTGCGGCATTGGTCAATGCCAACGATGCAAGATATATCTTTCCTGCATTCGTGTAAGTGGAGACAAAGCTATCGAGTGCTTTCTGAAACTCATCTTTTTCAAAAGCAACCATACCCACCAGGTATTGAGCCTTAAGGCTGGGATAGGTTTTACCTTTAGAGGCCAAGTCATTCAAACCAGCGACGAGTTCATCGTACTTTGCCTGATAACCCTCATCCTCAGAGCCCATGGTCAGTAGTTCAGAATAGGATGTTTCCAGCAAATCAATCGAGTTGAATTGCGTCTGCAACGTCTTCTGATTGACCGAAGTAACGATTCCCAGTACTACCAGACCGATAACAATAACCGCCAAAACAATAATGGCAATTTTCTTGTTACGAGCTAGAAAGCTATTCAATGATCCTTCGATTTTTTCAGTCAAAGTAATTTCAGCTGAATCCTTTTTGTTTTTACTCATGGTTCTTCTCCGTTATCAAGGGTATAAAACACAGGCGGCAATGTGCCGCCTGGTATGGTGGAACACAACCTTAGTTGTCTTCCCTGTCCTCATCCTTGTAACGCATCATGTCTGCAAGGGAGAAGGTATCGCTGTCATCATCCTCATGGATGTATTTTGCAATCTCAGACTGCTGAGAACGCTTGACCATCTCCTTGACGGAGAGAGAAAGCTTCTGAGTAGTGGGGTTGCATTCTACAACCATAGCAGTGATAGGCTCACCAACTACGAACTTCTTGAGGATCTCATCGGTATACTCTTCATCCGGTCCAACCAAGTTGTACTTGCTGATCAGGCCTTCAATGTCGCCAATGACCTTTACGAAAACGCCAAAGTCAGTCACGTTGGTGATAACACCGCTGATGGTGCTGAACTTCGGATAGTCGTGGCGAAGAGTCTGCCAAGGATTGCCCTCAAGCTGCTTTACGCCAAGGCGGATTCTGCGGTTTTCGGGTTCGACGCGGATGACTACTACTTCAATCACATCACCTTCTGCACAGAAAGAAGCCATGTTCTTGACCTTTTTGGTCCAGGAAATGTCATCAATGTGCAAGAAACCGTCAATCCCTTCCTCGAGGTTGACGAATGCACCGCTATTGGTGATCTTCACAACCGGCTTGGAGAGTGTCATTCCGACAGGGTAACGATCAACAATGGTATCCCATGGGTTTTCCTCAAGCTGCTTAAGGCCGAGGGAAACACGCTTCTTATCCAAGTCATAGCCAAGAACCTTTGCTTCTACAACATCACCTACATCCAGGACTTCCT
>Ga0172378_10004955_pt1 | contig 12444 bp, 5 predicted proteins | sample GrowelOW332metaG_FD_119755 | JGI IMG/M metagenome (GOLD analysis project Ga0172378, IMG submission 119755) | Groundwater microbial communities from an aquifer near a municipal landfill in Southern Ontario, Canada - Pumphouse #3_1 metaG | ecosystem: Environmental > Aquatic > Deep subsurface >...
ATCAGCTTTCACAACAGAAGGATCGTGAACATTAGCGAGATTCCATTTACTACGATTATCCCAACTTGCAATAGACGTATAATCATCATTATATGTTGGTGCAACATAATTTGCCAGTTGTTCGGCAAGAACATCCGTTATATTATTTTCCTCATGTTGTTGTACATTATCAGTGGCATCATGTCCGCTACAGTTAACTAACAGCAATGTACTAAATAATAGAACTATATAGGAAGCCAATTTCTTATTATTCATGTTTATTTTCTTGATAACACTAAATCCATAACAGTGGTTGAATCTTCTACATAGTAGGTAAGATTCAACCACCAAAACATTATTTTATACAATAACCTATTTAGTTGGGGAACTGGTCGTTGTAGTCAATTCCCATCCTTTGTTTTGTCCAAGACCAGGATCTTTTTTATATTCAGCATCAGGAATCGGGAAAAGATAGTTTTTTGGTAAATTGAAAGAACGTGTTGGATGAGTATTGTCATTTTTATATGTATACTCCTTACTATCCTTAGGAGTTACCACAACACTGTATATGTTATAGACCTGCTTGTAACGTGGTAATGTCTTCTCTGAAGCGACGGTCTGATCATTAAATAACATCCATCTACGCTCATCAAAGAAACGATGATCTTCAAAACATAATTCTACGCGACGTTCGTTATGTATACGCTCACGAAGAGCAGATTGAGACATATCTTTATAGGCAGGCATTCCAACACGTGCACGAACCTGATTTACATATTGATAAGCTTCATTTGTTTCTCCAGATTCGTTAAGAGATTCGGCTGCGTTAAGTAAGATCTCTGCATAACGGAATATAGGACAAGCATGGAGATAAGTTGTAGGAGACTTAAAACTCATATTATTTAAGAATTTCTTAGTGTAATAGCCTGTTGTTGTTCCTCCGTGAAGAGCCTGATAATCAATACCATCAGGATATGAAACATCTACTTTGCGCTGTTCATCCTGTTGAGGATCCCCCCAAACAGAACCTTGATGAAGGATTGTTTGCTCCAATCTCGGATCACGATTTTCATAAGGTTTCTGTTCATCGTAAGTCGGATCTTTATCTATTGGTAGACCATTTATCGTCTCATAAGAGTCCACAAGATTCTGAGTAGGATTAGTTCGGCCAGTAGAATTTACATTACCAGAAAATCCACAAGGTGCAGTAAACATCTCTATCTCGCGTGTGTTCCATTCAGAACGGCTTAAAATCAATTCATCATTCAAATGTGGGGTTGTCACAAAACATTGATAATAATTCTGCTTAGGATTATTATCTGCAGTTGTATAGAGCTTATATGGATTGGCTAAAGACGCATTCTTATTTATAAAATCAAGAGCGGCATCAGCAGCCTGTTTCCACCAATCCATGTTATTGTCTGTGTTATTAAGTTTAGATGCGCGATACAACAAAGCTCTAGACTTCAAAGCATAGGCCGCAGCACCATTAATACGTCCCCAGTTTTCATTTTCATTAGAGTATCTAAACGGAAGGACATTCTTTATTGAATCACACTCGTCAGCTATCCATTTTAAAACATCTGGTGCATTTGCACGTGTCATTGCTGAAGCCTCACTATTTGTTAATACATGATTAATTATAGGAGTTGCACCGAAATAACTTACCATATCGAAATGAAGCATTGCACGCAAGAAACGGGCCTCCGCAATATATCTTGTATATAGATGATTGTCATCCCCCGTCTTTGTAGCATTACCAATAACATTTTCACGTGCATTTGCTATAAATTGGTTGGCTGCACGTATTCCCTTCAGGTCACTATTCCAATATGTAGACGCGAAATAATGGTTTGTTGCATCATAGGAATCATTCAACACACTATGGTAATAATGCACATTCCAATAAGACAGCGAGTTATCGGTCATACAGTCACGAGAAGCAGCAAGAAACTGTCCGTTGGTATAGCCAGCAAAGGCATCAGGAAGATAAGAATAGACATTAGCTAGGAAACCACGTGTATTCTCAAACTTTGAAAATACTTGTTCATTTTGAAGTGTAAGGTCTACTTCCTTGTCAAGCACATCACTGCAGGAGGTTATACATCCTAGAGCTAGCAGTGCCAGTGATATATTAATAAATCTTTTTTTCATAATAATTGTTCATTAATGAATTATCTTTTAGTCATCATGTCATCAAAATCCAACATTAATACCAAAGGTGAATGTTCTCGTCTTGGGATACCACCAACAATAGCTCATTGGTTTTTCAGGATCAACACCATCAGGAAGATCACTGAAGGTAGCAACGTTATAGGCACTAAAATAAAGACGACATTTAGTCATACTCAACTTTGCAATCAGTCGTTTTGGAAGAGAATAACCAAATTCTATGTTGCGTATGGACCAAAAGTTTCCATTGCGCACCCAGATATTATTCTGATAAGAACCTGTTGCACGGTCAGCATCAACAGCATCAAATCCATTGTAAACAGGGCGTGGGTATGTGGCATTGATATTGCGAGAATCAGTTGGATTATCTGTATAATATCCCCATGCCTTGGTAACTTCATGAGTTCCCATATTTGACCATCCGCTGAAACTTATTGCTGGAGAAAGAAATACAGAACGATGCAAATAAGCATTAATAATCATACGAGCATCAAAGCCTTTCCATTCAAATCCAAAGTTGAATGTAGGTATAATTTCGGGCATAATTGTATACGTGGCAGGATACATATCATTTGAATCTATCTGCCGATCACCATTCAAATCCTTGAAAACAGCAGTACCAAGTTGTTGGTTACCATTAGAGAATGTATTATATGGATATTTTTCTGGATGATCTATAGCATCTTGTTTTGATGTAGCAATTAAATTTGGATCGCTTGCCCACTTTACAAATTGATATATATTCCATCCACCAACACGATTTGTACCAGTCTGTGCCTGTTCATATAATTCTGCAACAGAAGTGTTATCATAAATACGTCTACCTGTCTTTGCAAGCCATGGTTCATTAGGCGTCGTCTCATCCATTTCCTTTATGCGGTTGGTATTATAAGACAACTGGCATTCAATATAATAATTAAAATCACGTATATGATTTCTATGTCCCAGTACCAATTCATAGCCACGACTTTCGACCTTACCATAAGAATCCTTTGCCATTGTTACGCCAAGTACACTTTCAGGAACAGTAGAACGGGCAACTAGAATATTTGAACGCCACTCATGAAATACATCTAAACTACCATAGAGTTTCTTATTCCATAAATCCCAGTCAAAACCAACATTAACCATTTTTGAAATTTCCCATTTATTATTTGAGTTTCCTGCAACACTTTCATAATATCCACCGATGTTGGTAGAATTATAGCCATATGAATAACCTGTTCCTGCAGCATACGTACTCTGATAAGGATAACGACCAGCGCCTGTAGAAGATTGTCCAGCTGTGCCATAAGATGCACGGAGTTTCATTAAATTAATAAAACCAGCTTTCTTTACCAAAGGTTCCTCTGATATAACCCAACCAAGAGAACTCCCCCAGAACGTGCCCCAACGATCATTAGGATCGAAGTTATCACATCCCATGTGTGATAAATTAAACGATGCAACATATCTGTTTGCGTAATCATATGTGCCCTGAAAGTTATATGACAAATAACGATTTGATGAAGCGCTTTGCTGAGTGCTATAATCGGAACCAGCTTCCTCATTACGATAGTAACGCACAAACGCACGTGCATCTATTCCGTGTTTGCCAAAATGATTATTGTATGTCATTCCACCATGCAAATTGATATTGTAATAATATCCACGCTGATTTGCTGTTGGATTTGCTAAAGCCTGATATGTAGTATACTTTGTATAAGTAAACAGACTAGGATCAGTAACCTTAAGATTATCATAATCATAATTCCAGGAATTCATTTGGTGACTTTGGCTTGATTCAAAAGTCTCATAAGAGTCAAAACTCACTGTACTATATATTCCTAGTCCTTTTGTGATAGGGCTCAAATCATATTTTGCATTAACTGTGGTATAAAGATTTCTACGACGATTTCTCTCAACACCAGAACCACCAAGATAACGAATAGGGTTATTAGCTGTTGAAGATGAATAAATACTTCCGTCAGGATTGTGAGTAGGTGCCATAGGATTAGCCTCAATAACTCCAAACGTAATAAGATCAAACACACTTTGAGTTGGTTGGTTGATATTATCTATACGCCCACCCAAATCAAGAGAAACATTAAGGTATTTACTCACATCTATATCTATATTTGAGCGCAAGTTCCATCGATTAAGACTATGTTGTGTAGAAAAATTATCATTCATCTCTGTACCTGAGGTATTCCACATGCCCTCTTGACGAAGATATGAGAAACTTACATAATAGCGTGCCCGATCGTTACCTCCACTTATTTGCAAATTTGTGCGATACTGAGGAGCTATGTCGCGATACAGTTGATCAGCCCAAGATGTATTGAAATATTGATATTTACGAATATCAGTATCTGCAAACTGTCCACCTTCTGAAACTAACTTGTAATTGGCTAACTGCTCTGCAGAATACATAGGTGCCATTCCACTAAGGTAACGCACCTGATTACGAGTTAGAGCCATGTTATATGAATTCTGCACCTCCATTGTGTTACTAAGTGTATTGAATCCCACTTCCTGTGTAAAATCAATTTTGGTTTTTCCTGCATCACCACGCTTTGTGGTCACCATTATAACACCATTTGCACCACGCATACCATATATTGATGTTGCAGCAGCATCTTTCAATACTGTTATGCTAGCAATAGGGAAAGCATCAAGAAATGAAAGGTCTCGTTCCACATTATCAACAATTATCAATGGTGAACGTGCAGACTGATTCATTGTGCGAATGCCACGTATAAAGGTAAAAGACTCAGACCATCCTGGCTCATCAGACCATTCATAAGTCTCAACTCCATTAAGAACTGAAGTAAAAGCATTCTGCAATATAGTTACAGGATGTTTCTGTAATTCCTCCCCTGTCACCGTAGAACGAGAATCAGTAAGCAATTTCCTTTTCTGCTGAGAAAACGGAATCGGTGCTAAATGATCATATTCATCCAAGTCACTTTGAAGCTTTATGGTAAAACTACCATCAAAGGATGTTATCTTCTGCTGAGTATTTTTATATCCCAAACTGCTTGCGCAAATTTCATCATCCTTAGCGACTTTCTTAAGTTGGAAATAGCCATTTTTGTCTGAAAGTACAATACGATTTTCCTCTGCCACATTAACAATAGCTCCAACGACAGGTTCACCCTGACTATTGACAACACGACCATTCAACACTCGATCTGTCTGCGCAAATGATGTCGCAAATATTCCGAGAAATGCGCCCACAAGCAGAATTCTTCCTGATATGGACATTCTATCTATTATATGTTGTATATTCATAATCTAATAAATTATTAAGAATTAGTTCCATCCTTCGTTTTTGAAATCATCCCCAATCTTCCATGTTTCTGTTTCAGGAATAGGATAAAGATACATTCTGTCTTGCCATACACGTGTTTGAGCTTTCTTACGGGTTATTTTACCATCTGCGTCAACATTTATACCAATAATATTTCTACCCAAAGCTTCCCCGGCAACATTCCAACGACGTACATCCCACCATCGATGCTCTTCAAAAGCCAATTCAATGGTACGCTCTTTATGTATAAAATTACGCATAGCACTCTGACTATTCAAATCAGCACGTTCTATAATATTACCTGTTATGCCACCGCGATGACGTATTTGGTCAAGTAAATCACATATAGTTTTATAATTACTTTGAAAATCTACCTCGTTTAGAGCTTCGGCATAGTTAAGCAAAATCTCACTATAACCTAATATCTTCCAAAGACGTTTTGCCGAACCTGCATGATTAGCACTTAAAATAGCCTCTGGAATATACTTGCGTATATAATATCCTGTAGGAGTTGAATTCTGATTACCTATCGGATTATCAGCCTTTCCATATACTACATTAATAGTTCGTTCATTCCATTCTGCGCCATTATAAAGCACTGTTGCCGCAAGACGTGGATCACGATTTTTCCACATTGTCTGATCAGAATAACCACTCAAAGAATTAATTGAAGGATTATTATTTGAATCATAAACAGGGGAACCTGTAGCATCATATTTAGTAAAAGGAGCTGAACCATCAGCCATATCATACATATCAACAAGGTTCTGACTAGGACATAGACCACCATTACCACCTTCACCTACAGGTGTATCATTTTGAATTCCACTCCATGATATATTCGGATCATTACGGAAGAATATCACTTCTGGATTCTGATCAGAATAGGCTGTAAACAACCAAGCATTATTATAGGCAGCAATTCCACCTTTGGTACGGGTTTCCAATTTATAATTTGCACCATAGTCGTCAATAAATTTTTTTGCGGCATCAGCAGCTTGTTGCCATGTAATACCAGAGGCAGAACTATAACGTGGGCTTGCCATATATAGCATTATGCGACTATACAAAGCTCTTGCTGTAGGTTGATTTACGACACCAGAATAGGTTGCATCGCTTGTTTCTGCATAAGTTTTCAACCCACTCTCACAATCATGAAGTTCACTTAGTATAAAATCTACATATTCCTTTATCGTAGGACGATTTGTATATTTTGTAAGTAGATCTCCATTAGGGTCAAGTACATCTGTAACGACAGGAACAGAACCATAGCGTAAAAATAATTCCCAATAGAAATAAGCTCTAAGGAAACGAGCCTCACTTTTATAGTTTCCCTTACGAGTTTTATACAATTCTACAGAAAGATCTGCAGGACGCAACTTACCAGCTGTATCTGCTTCTATAGTTTGTATAGTTACATTACATTTACGTATTCCACGATAATAATGTTCCCAAGTATCGGTAAGTTCTGCCGATGCACCAGGACCATAATAATTACCAATATTGAAAGTCGTACGTGTACCTGAAGTTTGAATACTAGTTTCAGCAAGGTCTGTAGCAGCATCAAGCCAAGAGTTATTTATGCGCAATGCACCATTACGCAAGAAATTATAAGTGTCATTATGAAATTGTGCAAGTAAAGCCCAGTCACCAAGCACTTCACCTTTGGTCAATTCATTACTAGGTTGCTTATTTAGAAAATCTCCAAAAGCATCCTCGCAAGAAGCAAGTGTCATCACTCCCATAGCTATTGCCAAAGCATATATACTAAATTTCTTCATTTTGAATCAAGTTTAAAGGTTCTTGTTTTAGAATACGACGTTAAAACCAATGTTTACCGTCTTCATAATTGGATAACGGTTTGAACCATTACTCTCTGGATCAACAAGATCATCAAGATGATCCCAGGTAATAAGATTATTAGCATTTATATAAATTCTAGCACTACTCATACCTATGCGTTGTATCCATTTAGACGGAATTGTATAACTAAGTTCGATGTTCTTAAGTCTGACAAAAGCACCATTCTGTAAGAAAAATGAATTTCTACGCTGATTATGGTCACCATTACTTCCATAATGCAGCAATGGATATGTAGCATTAGCTAAATTCCATTCTTCTGTCTGGGTAGGATTCCATCTACCAAGATGAACATCTTTTACCTTACCATTATTCTGGAAAGCAAACATGGCATCACTGTCATAATAACGTGATACATGATCTACACCCTGAAACATAACATCAAATCCCCATCCCTTATAGTTACAACCTAAACTCAAAGCATATGTATTTTCTGGGATATCACTATTACCAATATATGTCTCATCCCTATCGTCAATAAAACCATCATTATTCATGTCCTTATATTTAAGATCACCTGGCTGAATCTTACTTGTATACGTTGATACAGGCAACTTACCACTGTTAATATCAGCTTGAGTTATATATCCTTCACATATAAGTCCGAAATATTGACCTATTGGATGACCTTCTTGCTTACGATATGCAGTTTTTATTGCGGGCTCATTCATATTGATAATTTCATTAGCAGCATGTGAGAATGTAAAACCCACATTATAGGAAAGATCCTTTGTAAGATTTCTATGATGATGAAGTTCAAGTTCCATACCTTGATTTTTTGTCTCTCCTAAATTACCTGCTGCCATAGCAACGCCGACCCATTGTGGACGTGTGAGATATGTGGTAAGAATATTATTACGTTTCTCATAAAAGAAATCAAGATTACCACTTAACATGCCATTCCACAAACCAAACTCAATACCAAGATTATATTTATGGGCACGTTCCCATGAAACACCATAATTAGGATATTGTGACTCATATATACCTGTTGTGCCTGTATTTCCGAAATAGTAGTCGTTGCTCAACTGATTCCATTTTTCTTCATAAAGAAATCTTTGGCTTGTACCATTCACAGTGTAGATATCATTGCCTACTTCACCATAACTTGCACGTATCTTCAAACTATTAAGCCAGTTTCTGGTAGACTTCATAAAATTCTCTTCTGTCAATCTCCAACCTAATGAGAATGCAGGAAAAAAGCCAAAGCGATGTCCTTTCATAAAGTTTTCAGAACCGTTATATCCAGCATTGAATTCAGCAAGATACTTATCCGCATAAGAATATGTAACACGACCAACAAGCCCTTGATAGCGCTTTGCCAAATCTGAATTATAGCGATAATCATTTTGATTATAAAGCACCATCGCTGTAACATCGTGAACCCCAAACTTACGTGCATAGTTCACCTGTGCCTCCATATACAACTTATAAGTAGTGCTTGAATTCTTTGAATAAGTAAGTTCTCCGTCAGTATTAAACTTGTTATAAGCATCTATACTTTCATAATTAGTACGATCATTAAGCTCGTATGTTGCAAAACCAGCACTAAACAATTTACGATAATAAGAATCATAATCAAAAGAAACCATACCTTTTACAGAAAGTCCAGGAGTCAACCAATCCATTTTATAATCAGCGATAAAATTTGTTTCATTAATCGTATTTGTTCCTTTATAAAATCCTCCCTTAGCTAATGCAGCAACAACATTGTCCTGATAGTTTGAACTTCCACCATACAGAGTACTATAGGTAGATCCGTTTGATATCTGATAAGCAACAGGAAATATCCATCCAGGAGTGTGATTTATACGTCCAAAAATATCATAATTTGTGCTTGACTCATTGGTATTTGAACCGTAACGTTCTTCAAAACGTGTACCAAAATTAATACTGAATGTAAGATCCTTTGTAAGGAACAAATCCATATTTGCACGGAACGCATAACGACGATATCCTGGAGTTGACGTATTTCCATATTGATCCTGTGAAAGATTCTTGATAAGAGAATGTTGATTATAAAATTCCCCAGAAGCATAATAGCGCATACGCTTTGTTCCTCCACGCACACTTACATTATAACGTTGCGCTGGAGCTGTTTTGTTTACCACTTCGTCATACCAGTTAACATTAGGATAAAGCAAAGCATCAACACCAGAAAGTTCACCATTTACGCTCTTGCGATACATTTCAATATCTGAAGAACTGTATTGTGAAGGCAATCCATCATTTGAAAGGGCTTCTTCTAGCAACTTCACACTCTCGTAAGAATCAAGATAATTTGGCTTACGAGTAGGTGAAGACCATTGGAAGTTACCAGTAAGGCTCACTTCTGGTTTTTGTTCTTTACCACGTTTTGTTGTTACAAGAATCACACCATTAGCACCACGTACACCATATACTGCTGTAGCCGATGCATCTTTCAAAACAGAAATACTTTCTATATCATCAGGAGCTACTTGTGAAAATTCACGTTCTACACCATCTACCATTACCAAGGGAGAACCATCACCAGCAAATGTAGCACGACCACGAATATTAATTTTAGCATCATCCATTCCTGGAGCACCCGAAGTTTGAGTTGTTATAACACCAGGTATCTTACCTGCGATAGCCTGTGTGATATTGGCTGCCGGAGTAGAAAGAAGATCTTTACTTGACACCTGAGATATAGCACCAATTACACTCTCCTTTTTTTGTGCGCCATATCCCACAACTACCACTTCCTTTAGCACTTGATTATCTTCTTTCAACACAACTTTGATATTATGCTGAGCACCAACAAGAATTGTCTGTGTATTGAATCCTACATAAGAGATTCTCAACTGAGCCTTTTCATTTTTGACATCAATTTTAAAGTTACCATCAAAATCAGATATCACACCATTAGTGGTACCTATTTCTATTATACTGGCTCCGATTATTGTCTCTCCTGTTCCGTCCACAACGGTTCCTGTTACAGTTATCTTGCCTTGTGCTGATACACCCATAGTAAAGAGCATCATAACAAAACTTAGAAATAACTTATAAAATATATTATTATTCATCGTTTATCTGTTTTTTATTTATACAATGGTGATTCTGTATAGCATTGACTTTCATCCATAACCAGATGAGAACTATCTACAATAAGAAACGCTCTCAAAGATTGAGTTCCATCACCACAAATAGCATGAAATTTCTCTGTATAAAGCTTCCCGCTTAAACATGTGGCAACAGCATTTACATTGACAGTAGATCCAGAACGGTTTATCGTCATATCAACTTTTGCACCTTCCATATTCTTTTTAAAGTCAGCCCATTCGGTATCATTTGTAGGATAACCGTTATTTTCGAAGTTATCACCAACATAGCTTCCTCCCCATCCATATTTGTCAGAACGAATAACAAAATACTCTGAATAGTTACTACCACCACGTTCATCATCTGTTGTCAAAGCCAAATTCCAGTTATTCCAACTACCTGCACCAGAAGTATGGTTAGTAAATCCGAGATGCAAAGTGTTTCCTGCAGATATCTTGAAATAATCCGAAAATTGAGTCCACCACGCAGAAGTATTGTCCTCTGCACCAATAGTAGTAGATTTAAAGACCACAGGAGTCTGTACACTACAACCAGAGGTATCAAATACAAGATAAGAATTGTCTACAATAAAAAATGCACGTACCACCTGATTACCATCACCACACGTAGCATGGAATTTTTCCGTATACACTTTACCATTTTTACATGTAGCCACAGCCTTAACATTAATCGTAGATCCCAAACGTGAAATGGTCGCATCAACTACTGCACCTTCCATATTTTTTCTAAATTCAGCCCATTCTGTATCATTTGCAGGATAACCATCATTGTCGAAATTATCACCAACATAGCTTCCACCCCATCCATATTTATCAGAACGAATGACGAAATACTCAGAGTAGTTGCCGCCACCCCGATCATCATCAGTAGTTAAAGCCAAATTCCAGTTATTCCAATTACCTGCGCCAGAAGTATGGTTTACAAAGCGAAGATGCATAATCCCATTTGATGGAATACGATAATAATTTGAAAAAGAGGTCCACCATGCAGTCTTGCAGTCATCTGTACCAACTTCTGTAATAGGATTTCCTACAACATACTCAAAAGCTTTATTACCACTATTGCCATTTGCAGACTTATTCCAATCTTTTGTATCCATTTGATTACCAATAAGAGCAATGTCATCATAACAAACACCATTGTGTTTGTCACCAATTTTTTCTGTACCTATATATATATAAGGTGCATTATTAATAAAGTTTATAAGAGTTTCATACTTGAAATTTGTAGCTGCAGTAGCAGTAGATTCAGAACCCGAAAGACTTTTCTTTCCATCAACATACAATTGATAGCCATGCAGAGAAAGCTGTAAAGCTACAAAATGCCATTTGCCTACAGAAATAATTCCTGTTTCGTATACAGATGGGTTATTTTCATCCAAATCAAGAGATTTTAATTGCCCTGGTTTAGAGTAAGAAAGTTGCCCATTTACACCAAATGTAAATCTTGCTTCATTCATATCTTCTGAACCGAAAGATATTAATGGACGTTTTAAGTCTGTACTATCCACTTTTACCCAAAATGTAATAGCAGCACCATTTTGAAGCTTTACTGATGCAAAAGGATTTGCAATTCTTGCACATCCCGCTGTATCCAAACGAAGGACATTACTGCCAAGAGAGTCATCCTTGATGACTTCTGCAAAATTGTTGATAATGTTTAGGTCTGAAAATTGAGGCTTCTTTGCAGAATACTCAAAATTATAATTTGCGACATCCTGACGTGATGCATAAATTTGATTACCAGCATCAGGATCCGTCTTCCCCCAATCCGCACATGATGCAAGATTAAGAATAAAACCTATTCCACCAACAAAAATAAACAAAGATTTTAAAATCTTCATGATACATTATATTTATTAGGTTTATAATTTGATAGATTGTTAAATTATGTCGCAAATATAGAGAAAGATTAAAAATACATGGTGGACAAATCAATCTATTAGGTGGACAAATGTGTATTAAGGTGTAATTTCTACATTTATCCAACAATAATGAAAGTCATTGTTTTGGCTACTTTTCTATCATTTTCAAGTGTATATAACGCTATATGAGAGA
>Ga0172378_10004957_pt1 | contig 12442 bp, 16 predicted proteins | sample GrowelOW332metaG_FD_119755 | JGI IMG/M metagenome (GOLD analysis project Ga0172378, IMG submission 119755) | Groundwater microbial communities from an aquifer near a municipal landfill in Southern Ontario, Canada - Pumphouse #3_1 metaG | ecosystem: Environmental > Aquatic > Deep subsurface >...
CAGCTGGAGATTACGTGAACAAATTCTTGATATTTTCGAGATGACAACAGGCGGAAGAGTAATTTTTTCTGTTTGTGAAGTTGGCGGGGTAAGAAAAGATATTACTCCTGAAATGCTGAAAAAGATATCTGAAACAATGGATAGTTTTGAAAAGGAATTTTTAGAATTGACAAATGTATTCTTAAACGATTCCTCAGTAAAATCCCGTACTGTAGGTGTGGGAGTGCTGTCTAAACAACAAGCTTTTGATTTAGGCGCTGTAGGACCTATGGGAAGGGCCAGTGGAATCGATGTAGATATGAGAAAACAAGGCTATGCTGCTTATGGAAAATTAAAATTTGAGCCAATTATTGAAACAGCTGGTGATTCATATGCAAGGACAAGTGTTAGAATCAGAGAGATTTTCCAATCAATTGATTTAATAAGGCAGTGTATTGCTATAATTCCAGATGGCGATATAAAGACAAAAGTTACAGGTAATCCCAATGGTGAGTCTTTTATAAGATTAGAACAGCCACGTGGGCAGGTAGTATATTATTCAAAGGCAAACGGAACAAAATTCCTTGACAGAGTTAGAGTCCGCACACCGACATTTGCCAACATACCTGCTTTACTGGAAACACTAAAGGGTTGTACACTTGCAGATGTGCCAATATTGATTCTTACAATTGACCCATGTATAAGTTGTACAGAACGATAATACTAAATGATAGGATGGTGGAGTTATGTCTATTTTAAGTATGACAAAAACACTTTTTAAAAGTATAATTCATGGACCCTATACAGTGCTTTATCCTATAAAACAGAAAGCAGGCTTTGAGAGAACAAGAGGCAAAATAGAAAATAACATTGATGACTGTATATTTTGCGGAATGTGTGAAAGACGCTGTCCTGCCGGAGCCATTAAGGTGGATAGAGCAAATAAAACATGGACTATTGATAGGCTTAGATGTATTCAATGTAACTACTGTGCTGAGGGCTGCCCTAAGAAATGTCTTAAGATGAATACCCATTATACAACGCCGTCAACAACAGGTGTAAAGGATGTACTTACAAATGCACGAGTATCCGATAACAAAGAGAATAATACAAATAGCTGAGGAATTTGCTAAAAAAAATAATGCCAGCCAGATTAAACAAATTAATCTGGTGGTAGGTGATTATTCAGGATATGTAGCCAGTTCCATTGAATTATATTTTGATATTATTGCAGAAGACAGCATATGTAAAGGTGCTAAACTCAGCATAGAGCGTGTAACGCCTATGCTGAAATGCAATGATTGTGGCAAATTATTTATAAGAAAGCCCTTTTCTTTTCAATGCCCTATGTGTAATGGTGAAGGCAGTCCAACAGAGATAGGAAAAGAATTTTATATTAAATCTATAGAAGTATGATAGGAGCATTAATATGTCAGAAAATAAAGAGATAGAAATAATGCAGTCTGTTTATGATAAAAATGATCAGGTTGCAGCAGAAATAAACTTATCATTGACTAAAAAAGGAATATTTGCAGTTAATGTTATGGGTTCCCCAGGAGCTGGTAAAACTTCATCATTAATTCAAATAATAAAGGGACTTAATAATATTACCCCTTATGTTATTGAAGGTGATATAGAAGCAGATTTCGACACAAAAACGCTGCTTTCATTAGGCGTTAAAGCTATACAAATAAATACTGAGGGAGCCTGTCACCTTGATTCTCCTATGATTGGGAAAGCAGTAGATGACCTGGATATTGAAAAAGGTATATTGTTTATCGAAAACATAGGAAACTTAGTCTGTCCTGCGGAGTTTCAGATTGGTGAGCACATGAAAATGTTGATTTCAACTGTAACTGAAGGCAGTGACAAACCATATAAATATCCCTTAGCTTTTGAGAAGGCAGATATTATTATTATTAATAAATGCGATCTGCTGCCATATGTAGATTTTGATGAGAATTTCTTTATGAAGGGTGTAAGAGCATTAAATAAAACTGCACCTGTCATTAAAGTATCCTGTAAAACAGGCCAGGGATTTGATGAGGTGAGGACAGTTCTTAAAAATAAGGGACAGTTCTAAAATAATTTATTTAATAAATAATTGAAATTAGTCCTGCAATGCAGGACTTTTTTTAATGGGGACGGTTCTCAAAAAAATATGTTTAGTGAATAATTAAAATTAGTTCTGCACATAATATCAACAGCTAAGCAAAAAAAGTAAGGAGTTGATATTATGTGCAGGACTTTTCGCATTAAGGATGATGATTTTATATATCATGTTATGGGAAGGAGCATTAGTGACATCCCCCTGTTTAGAGATGATAAAGACAAAGATAAATACCTATTTTATGTTAAAAAGTACCAAAAGAAATTTGACTTTAAGGTATATGCTTATTGCCTTATGTCAACCCATGCCCACCTTTTGATAGATGCAAACGGAGCTGACATTTCAAAGTTCATGCATGGAATTAACCAGAGCTATGCTCAGTACTTTAATAATAAGTATGACCGCCATGGACACGTATTTCAGGATAGATTCAAAAGCAAGGTAGTAGATAGTGATGATTATTTGTTTACAGTATCGGCATACATACATAACAATCCTACTGATATTGAAGGCTATGAAAATTGCCCTGAAGAGTACAAATACTCCTCCTTCAGTGTGTATCTGGGGTTAAAGGAAGACGTATATGGCATAGTGGATGAAGAGTTCATTATGGGCCTTTTTAATGAAAATGTTAAAAAAGCAAGAGAAAAATACTATAAATTTGTAATGAAATGCGATGATGAGTATATGAAGATGCAGCATGAATTTAAAGATGAAAAGGGCCAATATAGAAGTGAAAGAACAGTGCTGGTAAGAGATTTTAAAGCTGAGGACGTTATGGATTTTATTGAAAAATACACTAATGTAGACGAAAAAATGTTAAAGTGGAAGTATAAAAGGGAAGCAAAGGAGAGCAGAGCCTTATGTGTTTTTTTAATAAGATATTATTGTGATTTTACATATAAAGAAATATGTGCATTGATTGGAAGATTGACCTTGTCCAGGGTATCTGAGCTGTCAAATATAGGATTAGAATTAATTGAAAATAATAAAAGATATAAGAATATAATGGAAGACTTTTTGAAAGAAAAGGCAGCAGTGTAAGCATAAATAATAAAGCTGCATGAAATTTTTGGAAATATGATAAGGAAGTATTTTAAAAAACCAGTTTAAGTAGACAAGCATCAAAAAATAAGGTCCTAACTAATTGGTTTTTTAAAAATTTCCTTCATAAGGCATGTTCTCATTTAAAAAAATAGTTAATCTCAGATTATTTAATATTAAAATCTGAGATTTCTTTAATTGGTATAAAAACGAAATAAATAAGAACCGTCCCTATTAAACTTGTATAAGATAGTATACAACTATTATAATATTTAGGAGCTGTTATGTATAATTGCTGCTTTAAGCCTAATATGAAATATCCTATGATTGTTGCTTTTGCAAGGGCAGACGTGAATGGTGACAGAATACCGGATAATGTTTATTTAACCGGCAGAAAGACAGTAACCAGTCCATTTGTTCAAAATATCACCCTTTTAATTCAAGATGGAATTACAGGCAGATTTACCAGAATATCTCTTAGTGAAAATGCAGGATATAATCCAAGACTATTTTTAGGAGATTTTACAGGAGATGGCATCGATGATATCTTAATAAGCATTGATTCAGGTGGCAGCGGTGCAATAATGTACCACTATATTTATTCCTTTGTTGATAATAGTGACCAATTACTTTTTGACTTTAATGTATATAATGAGGAATACAAGTATGATGTTACTTATAAAGACGACTATAAGGTGGAAGTTATCAGCAGGAAAAATAATGCAAAATACATCATAGATATATCTAACAAGGGAGCCGATTATTTAAACGAAATATACGATGAGAACGGAAAGCTGAAAAATCCAATCAGCGGATTTGTAAACCCGCTAAGCGGCTTATATCCTGTGGATTTTGATTCCAATAATGTATATGAACTGTTAGCCTATCAAAAGATAGCCGGAAGATATAATGCAGACTCTTTAGGCTATATTTTAAACACCTTAAAATGGAAAGAGGATACGTTTATTTTATATAATCAATATACAGCTATTTTTGGATCAGAAGCATAATACCCCAGGAGTATTGCAAAATCTATACAATTAAAAGTTCTAAATCCTGTTCTATATACTAAATGTAGTCTCCATATTGTGCAAACCTTAGAGGGAGGGCGAATTGAAATTACACAACAAGTTTATGAATAGTCGCTAAATTATGCTAAATAACGAATTAAAATCAAGTAAACCTATTTTTGAAAAACAGATTATCGCATTTGATAAGCTGTTTTTATTTTCTTGTTTGAGGTTCTATATATGGCAAAGTATCGCCTGCCCAATCATTCCTCTATTCACTTATGCTCTATATGAATAGTTAATTTGTTAACCTATTTAAATTGTCTGTAGTTATTACAAAATCTAGTACACATAATTCCACCAGGATATTTTCTTTTGTATTCTTCCAAAAGCAACATTAGCGTAACATTTTACTTCTTCATTTCATAGAAAACATATTTCATATCCGGTTTTGTAGCTGAATTTTTATTTTCTACGTGTGGATACAGTAGATTGGAGGATTCATCAAGGATATCTTAAAGATATGATACTTTTCAGTTCCCAATTATCTTAGGCAGGGCAGAAGATGGTTATGATCCGACTAATAAGCTAAAGGCTATGGAAAAAGCCATGGAATGGGGCGATAAGATTCCACTTGGAATTTTGTATAAAGAAGAAAAACAAGATTTTCATGATAAAATTGATTTTCTTAAGAATGGTAAACCACTTGTAGATAGCGACTTTGATTTAGATAAGATTAGTGGTTTTATGAAAGATTTTCAATAAAAATAATTATTGATTAAAATATAAGATTTTAGAGGTATAAGTAAGTATGAAAAAACTAAAGCTACTGATATAAAATGCAGTAGGATGAATCTGCGCAAATAAAATAGGGATAAACCTGACACTAAAGGTTATACCTAAGTCACATAGGAGGATAATATTATTATGCCATTTAAAATTAATGATTTAGTAACTTGGGTTGGGAAAATCGATTGGGAATTAAGAACTTTTCATGGTGAAGAATATTCTACACATAAGGGTTCTTCCTACAATTCATATCTAATCAGAGATGAAAAGACAGTATTAATTGATACAGTTTGGAGTCCTTTTTCAAAAGAATTCATAGCGAATTTAAAAAAAGAAATTGATTTAAGTAATATCGACTATATAATTATGAATCATTCCGAAAGTGATCATAGTGGTGCTCTTTTAGATTTAATGAAGGAGATACCTGATACTCCAATCTATTGTACTAAAAGTGGTACTAAAATATTAAAGGGAACTTATCATCAGGATTGGAACTTTAGAGAAGTCAAGACTGGAGATACATTAGATATTGGTAAAAATAAGCTTGTATTCGTAGAAGCAAAGATGCTTCATTGGCCAGACACTATGTTTACTTATTTAACAGGTGAAAATGTTTTGTTTAGTAATGATGGGTTTGGTCAGCATTTTACTTCAGAGCATATGTATAATGATTTGGTTGATACTTCAGAATTGTATCAGGAAGCAATAAAATATTATGCAAATATTTTAACTCCGTATAGCAAATTTGTTGAAAATAAAATTTCCGAAATACTCGGTTTAAATTTAGCAGTTGATATGATTTGCCCAAGTCACGGCATTATATGGAGAGATAATCCACTTCAAATAGTAAATAAATATATGGAATGGGCTAAAAATTATAAGGAAAATCAAATTACAATAATCTATGATACTATGTGGAATGCTACAAGAAGAATGGCTGAGACCATAGCAGAAGGCATAAGTTCAGTAGACAAAACTGTCACTGTAAAGATATTTAAATCCGGGAAAGGTGATAAAAATGATATCCTCACAGAAGTGTTCAAGTCAAAGCTAATACTTGTTGGGTCTTCCACTATAAATAAAGGGATTCTATCCTCTGCAGCAGGAGTATTAGAGATGATTAAAGGGCTTAACTTCAAAGAAAAGAAAGCAGCAGCTTTTGGCAGCTATGGCTGGGGTGGAGAGTCAGTAAAATTAATTACTGAAGAGTTAAGTAAGGCAGGTTTTGAAATAGTAAGTGAAGGTCTGAGTGAATTGTGGAATCCTGATGAAGCTGGTCTTAATAGATGCAGAGATTTTGGGAAAAGCATTGCAGAAAGCAGTAAATAATTATACTGGGCACATACCGTCTTTTAAGGTGTTTCTCATATAAGGCTGTTCCCTTAGAAAAATTAAAGAAGAAAAGGCTGAAATGCCTTGAAATCCATACTAAGCTAAAAAAGAGTAGCAAAAAATATTTGCATTTTTTACCTTATGGTGTATAATTATCATATAATAATAAATATTAAGAAATAAATTTTAAAATAAAGGAGGGCATTAAAAAATGAAATCCGAAAAAGTAAATTCTGAAAAAATGAAATCTGAAAAAGTAAATTCTGAGAATGATGAAAAAATTTACACTGGTAAAGGTGATGAAGAGGTTTTAAATTGTGACGGAGAACCTTGCAATTTTGTATGCAGAGATACAAAAATACAAAAATAAGAAAGTCAAGCAGTTATTGAACATATGTATTAAATATGGTTTTTTCAATAAATGAAACACAGAAGCTTAGATTTTTAGTATAAGTTCAGTAAAATGGGATATATGAGTTAGTGTAAAATAATTAAAATATAAAATTTTGGAGGTATTATTATGACTCAGCTTAAACAGGTCTATAAATGTGAAATTTGTGGCAATATAGTGGAGGTTGTACATGCAAGTGGCGGGACTTTAGTTTGTTGCGGACAGCCAATGACATTACAAGTTGAAAATACTGTAGATGCAGCAAAGGAAAAGCATGTTCCGGTTATTGAAAAGGTTGAAGGTGGAGTTCTTGTTAAAGTTGGCGCAATTGAACATCCAATGTTAGAAACACATTATATTGAATGGATAGAAGTTCAAACTGCAAATAAAATATACAGAAAATATCTAAACCCGGGAGATAAACCTGAAGCTTTATTTCATGTAGAGGAAGAAGTTTTATGTGCAAGAGAATATTGCAATCTGCACGGATTATGGAAATCATAAAACATGTCATTTTGTATTAACATTGACTAAATTTGAATAAATGTATATAAATTTTAGGGAGGGTAAAAATTGAAAAGTTTAAAAGGAACAAAAACTGCTGAAAATCTTTTAAAATCATTTGCAGGAGAATCGCAAGCAAGAAATAGGTATACTTTTTATGCTTCGGCAGCTAAAAAGGAGGGCTATATACAGATACAAAACATATTTACTGAAACAGCAGGCAATGAAAAAGAACATGCAGAGAGGTTCTTTCGATTTTTAGCCGATAGTGATTTAAATGGCGAAGCGGTTGTGATTAATGATGCGGGTTATCCTATTTTTCTGGGAGATACCAAGTCAAATCTATTAGCGGCAGCAGCCGGTGAGAATGAAGAATGGACAGCTTTATATCCTCATTTCGCAGATGTTGCACAAGAGGAAGGGTTTCCTGATGTTTCATATGTATATAGAAAAATTTCTGAAGTTGAGAAAAGGCATGAGGCCAGATACAGGAAACTAATTAAAAACATTCAGGATGGTACTGTATTTACAAAAGATGAAACAACTTTATGGAAGTGCAGTAATTGTGGGTTTATATTTGAGGGTAGATCCGCACCAGAGGTTTGCCCATCATGTGCTCATCCAAAGGCTTATTTTGAGATATTCTCAGAAAACTATTAATAATGTGGAGAACCATTAACAATTTTTTAATTGAAGTGAATGGGAATTATTAATTAGCTGTAACCTTTGGACTTTAGGTGGGCAAAAATTATTAGATAATAATATATATGAGGCAAGTTTAATTTAAAGAGTTTTGTATAGATAAATTTATATGAAACGGAGGGATAATAAATGTCAATTTATGATTTTAAAGCGATTACAATCGATGGTGATGAAATATCTCTTGAAAAGTATAAAGGAAAGGTGCTGGTTATAGTTAATACGGCCAGTAAGTGTGGATTTACTCCACAGTACGAAGGTTTGGAGAAGCTTTATGAACAGTACAAGGATAAGGGATTCGAAATATTAGGTTTTCCAAGCAATCAGTTCGCTGGGCAGGAGCCAGGTGAGAGCCAAGAAATAAAAAATTTCTGCACACTTAATTATGGAGTTAGCTTTCAATTGTTCAAGAAGAGTGATGTAAGAGGGGAAAATATTAATCCGCTTTTCAGATATTTAACAGAAAAAACAACTTTCAAAGGTTTTGATCTGAATCACCCCAATGGGAAAAAACTTAATGACTTAATTAAGGGAAAATTTCCTGAATTCATGGAAGGAAATTCAATAAAATGGAATTTCACAAAATTCCTTGTTGACAAAGAAGGCAATGTTGTCGAAAGATATGAACCCACAACTAGACCAGAGGATATGTCTTCCCACATTGAAAGATTGCTTTAAGAAGATTTTATCTATAAGCTTCAAAGGAAGAAATGAAAAATCCCTCTAAAGCTAAGAACTCTATATATAGTGTGAATAATAAATTCCCGTAGAGGATGTGATGGCATGCAGAAGATGGAAAAAAGACTTGATCTTATAATTATAGGGGCTGGGATGGCAGGGCTGACAGCAGCTATTTATGCTTCAAGAGCAAAGATTAGTACTTTAGTTCTTGAAGATGAACTGATTGGAGGTCAGGTCAGAGAAGCCTATAGTATTGAGAACTATCCGGGGTTTATAAATATAAGCGGTGAAGAGCTTACTGAAAGACTTCAGAAGCAGGCAAGAGAAACGGGTGCTGAAATAGATGAATTTGATAAGATAAAAACAGTGATACTTACAGATAAAGAAAAGATAATTGAAACTGATTCCTTTATTTATAAACCAAGTGCAGTAATATTAGCTACAGGTTCCCGAAGGATTAAACTTCCTGTACCGGAAGAAAGAAAATTTCATGGAAGAGGAATTCACTATTGTGAAACGTGTGACGGAAGTCTATATTTAGGAAAGCATTTGGTTGTGATAGGAGGGGGTAACTCCGCAGTAGGATCTATAAAATTTCTATCTAAGTACGCTGAAAAGATTACGCTTATTCACAAAGGTGATAAGCTTAAAGCTGATAAAAAAAACCAGGATGAAGTATTAAAAAATCCAAAGGTAACAGTCATCTTAAACTCTGTTGTTATCCATGCTAATGGTGATAGTAAACTGGAATTTCTAACAATTGAAAATATCATGACCAAGGAAATAACTGAGCTAAAAGCTGACGGAGTGTTCTCTTATATTGGGTTTGCACCAAGAACAGAACTTTACAGGGATTACATCAAACTAAACGGAAATGGCAACATTGAAGCCGGTGAAAATTGTGAAACAAACATAAAGGGTGTCTTTGCTGCTGGTGATGTAAGGACAAAAAGGTACCATCAGCTGACTACAGCTTCCAGCGATGGTACTGTTGCAGCATTGATGGCAGAAGAGTATATTTTAAGTAAATAGATTAGAAGGAGATGATATCCATTATAAAGGTATATACACTACCGGATTGCCCATGGTGTAAAAAGGCAAAGGCGTATCTGCAATCCAAGGGTATAGATTACATTGATGTGAATGTGGAAGAAGATATGGAGGCAAGACGTGAATTTTTAGCTTTATCGAAGCAGCAGAGCCTTCCAGTCTTAAATATAAACGGTAACATTGTAATAGGTTATGATAAAGAGCAAATTGATAAATACATTAATGCAGCAATATAAGGCAAGTTTAAGAACACTTATACAATTTTTACCAAAACATCATATAGTATTTACAAAGATATACAGTATATTAAATGTATAATTTGTGTAAAATAGTTTTAATATTTCAAAAGATTATAAAATACATCTGAAGGGTGGATTTAATATGATTAGCGAGAAAATGCAAGAATTTTTAAACCAGCAAATACAAAAGGAGTTTTATTCAGCATACTTGTATCTGTCAATGGAGGCATATTTAGAAGAACAAAATCTTAAAGGCTTTGCTCAATTCTTTAGGGTGCAGATTCAAGAGGAACGTGACCATGCTATGATGTTCTTTAAATATATATCACACGTTCAAGGCAATGTGAAATTGCTGCAAATAGATCAACCAAAAACAGTATTTACTTCACCATTAGATGTTTTCAAGGCAGCATATAACCATGAGCTGATTGTTACAAAGTCCATTTACTCTATAGTTGATCTTTCCTTAGAAGAAAAAGATCACAAGACTAACGCATTCCTGCAGTGGTTTGTAAATGAACAGGCTGAGGAAGAGGCCAACATGGATGACAACATTAAAAAGCTCCAACTTATTGGCGGTGATAGCAGAGGTATATTAATGATGGATGCAGAGTTAATGACAAGAATATACACTCCTTCCATCAACCCGGCACTTGGAGCAGTGTAAATTTTAAAAAATAAAAGGAGGTTTTTTTATGGATAAATATGTTTGTAAAGTATGTGCATATGTATATGACCCAGCCGTTGGAGATGAAGATGGTGGAATCGCTGCAGGCACAAGATTTGAAGATATTCCAGATTCTTGGGTTTGCCCCATATGTGGAGTTTCGAAGTCTGAGTTTGAAAAAATCTAATTTAAATTTTAAAAACATAAGTTAACATTAAAAGCATGAATCTGTTTGGTATTTAATACTGATTCATGCCTTTTTAATACTATATATTAACAATAAGTTAATAATTAAGTTATTCTTGCTGTAGTATAATTTATATAAACAGAGGAGGTGCTCATTATGGATGAATTGAAAAATATATTATTGGCTGGAATAGGATCAGCAGCTTATACATATGAAAAAGCTTCTAAAGCAATAGATAGTATGGTTGAAAAAGGGAAATTGACAGTGAATGAAGGAAAAGAGTTATCCCAGGAATTAAAAAGGACAATAACCAAGAAGGATGAAAAAGAAGATAAGAAAGCCAGTTCCACCGTGACCTTAGAAGATTTGAAAGAATTATTTCAGGAAATGAACTTTGTTACAAAAGATGATTTAAAGGATATTATTAATAGATTGGAAAATTTAGAAAATAATAAATCAGATAAATAAGCCCAGGTTTAACTTGGGCTTATTTTAAAGTTGAAGGTGGTGAAAAAATGTCTGAGGCCAGAAAAAGATTCAGAGAAATAGTCAGAGTCCTTGCTCATTATGGTTTTGGTTATATGGTTGATTCGAAAATATCAAGGATCGATGATAGTGCAGCAAACCTTAGAAAAGCCTTTGAGGAGCTGGGCACAACCTTTATTAAAATAGGCCAGATTCTAAGCACCAGGCCGGATATCATGCCTTCATCTTATATAGAAGAATTATCTAAGCTGCAGGATAATGTATATGAGGAAAAGTATGATGATATGATAAATGTGTTTTATCAGGAATTTCATTTAAGCTTATCTGAATGCTTTTCACATTTTGAAAAAAAACCTGTAGCATCAGGCTCAGTTGCTCAGGTTTATAGAGCTCGTCTTAAAACAGGAGAAGATGTAATTGTAAAAATACAAAGACCTGGCATAAAAGAAAATATAGCTATGGATCTATCAATACTTTCTAAGATATTTTCACTTACAAAGGTTAAATTTACTGACGCATTAATAAATCCTAAGGAAGCCCTTGATGAAATAAAAGCTTCTGCAGAGCTGGAGCTGGATTTCAAAAATGAAGCTGAAAACATTAAAAAGTTTTACAATTTCAACAAGGATGTTGCCTTTATTGGGTGCCCCCTGGTATATGAAGAGTTATCATCCTGCAGGGTACTGACTATGGAGGTAATAGAAGGAATAAAAGTTGATGATTTGCTGAAATTGAAAAAAGAAAACTATGATCTTGATGATTTGGGAAGAAAATTAGCTCTTGGCTATTTTAAACAAATATTTGAGGATGGCTTTTTCCATGGAGATCCACATCCGGGCAATTTATTTGTAAATGGCGGTAAGATCTATTATATTGATTTTGGAATTATGGGAACTCTTACTCCTTCATTTAAAGAAGCATTAAACGATATAATTATGGCAGTTGCTTATCAAAACGTTAATAAACTTATATCAGTTTTAATGAGTATTGGTATAAAAAAAGGATATGTAGACAGAAATATATTATATGAAGACATAGATTATCTTTTTGCCAGCTACCTAAGCACATCTCTTCAGAATATTAAGGTATCATCTCTGCTTCAGGAAATATTTGATGCTGCAAAGAGAAATAATATAAGACTTCCAAAGGATTTTACAATTCTTATAAGGGGACTTGTCATAATTGAAGGGGTAGTAGTAAAGATAGCACCTGATATAAAGATTCTGGATATAGCTGTGCCTTTTGTTAAAGGGACTAATAAATTTGGTATACTG
>Ga0172378_10004959_pt1 | contig 12442 bp, 9 predicted proteins | sample GrowelOW332metaG_FD_119755 | JGI IMG/M metagenome (GOLD analysis project Ga0172378, IMG submission 119755) | Groundwater microbial communities from an aquifer near a municipal landfill in Southern Ontario, Canada - Pumphouse #3_1 metaG | ecosystem: Environmental > Aquatic > Deep subsurface >...
TGCCATGAACTTCTGCTTGTTTAATGAAAAAACCATTATTTAGAGCAGCTTCACCTAGAATAGTAGCTATAGAGAGGATTCCTTGTCCTCCAACACCTGATAAAATAATATCTGTTTTCATTATTTAATATTTAAACTTTTTAATTTATTACGTTTTCTCTTAGCCTCTTGAATACAAGCACGGCGTGGTATAATAACAGAAACTCCATTATATTCAATCTCTTCGATAAGAATATTCTTCATCTCATCCATATTCTTTGGAAGAGGAACTACGACCCTTATATGTGCAGGATCTACGCCCAAGCCCTCGCAAATATTTTCCAACTTACCAGTACCCTGTGAATCCTGACCACCAGTCATCGCAGTAGTCTCATTATCAGATATAACCACTACTATATTTGATTTCTCATTCACCGCATCCAGTAAGCCGGTCATGCCAGAATGAGTAAAAGTAGAATCACCAATCACTGCCAACGAAGGGTATTGCCCTGCATCAGCTGCGCCCTTAGCTACCGTAATCGATGCCCCCATATCTATGCAAGAATGAATAGCCTTAATCGGAGGCATATATCCTAAAGTATAACAGCCAATATCAGAGTAAACACGCGCATCGGGATACTTCTCACGAACCACATCATTTATAGCATTATACATATCCCTATGTCCGCAACCAGGACACAAAGCAGGAGGTCTCGGGGCAATGTTATTACTACGCGTAAATCCCGCTGGTATAGGGACTTCGAGTGCGACGGCTATCTGCTCCGGAGTCAGTTCGCCAGTACGTGGTAGTTCTCCAGTTAATTTACCCTTAACTTTATAAGAATCGTCCAATACTCCACGAATCTGTTCTTCGACGAAAGGCTGTCCTTCTTCTATAACAAGAATAGAAGCACATTCCTTTTTCAGACGTTTAATCATATTAACAGGAAGAGGATATTGCCCTATTTTCAAAATAGGATATTTACAGCCCCCGGGATAATTCTCCATTAGATAATTATAAGCTATGCCAGTGGCGATTATACCCATAGATAAATCTCTTCCGGCAGTGTACATATTATAAGGAGATACCTCAGATTGTTTTTCAAACTCTTTATTATCTTCAATTAGAACTTTATATCTTTTTCTCGATTTCGCCGGTAAAAGTATCCATTGATCTGGATTATCAGGAAAATGCATTTTATTCTCAGCTATAGGGTCATGAACGACTATAGTAGAACGAGAATGAGATAGTCTTGTAGGTATTCTAACAAGAACAGGGATATGGAATCGTTCACTCAATTTAAAACCATGTTCAGCCATGTCATAAGCCTCTTGTTGATTAGATGGTTCTAATATAGGAAGCATAGCGAATTTTCCATAAAATCTTGAATCTTGTTCATTTTGAGAAGAATGCATGCCAGGATCATCAGCTACGATAACTAAAATTCCTCCATTGGCGCCAGTCATCGCAGAATTAACGAAAGCATCAGCTGCTACATTTAATCCAACATGCTTCATACTAACGATAGCTCTTTTCCCCATATAAGACATTCCAAGAGCGGTTTCCATAGCTGTTTTTTCATTCGAACTCCAATGTCTATGAATATTTCTTCTAATCGCTTCTTCTGAATTCTGTATATATTCCATAATCTCAGTAGAAGGAGTCCCCGGATAAGCATAAGCCCCAGAAAGTCCTGCATCGATAGCACCTTGAGCTAATGCTTCATTTCCTAATAAAAGTAATTTTTTCATATGTATAATAGTTTCGTATTAAAAGATATTTGTCTGTTAAAATAATGATTTGTTACAAAATAGTTATTATTATTAATAATTGCAAACTATTAAGAATTTAAAATAAATAAATAATATTTAATAATTTCCCCCTTTTATTATAAAATATACCCTTAAGTGAAATCCTTTAGATACTATCTTTGTACTATGAAAAGAATATTATTAACTATAACTACATTATTTTTAATACATATATGTTTTGCCCAGATTTCTGAGTATCAACATCCCATTACTATTATGGGGCAATACGAAAAAGTATGTCCACAATCAAAACCATTTTCTATCACGATAGAAGATTTTTTAATTCATGATATGGATTCAAGTCCGTATTCACATATGAAGATAAAATATTTGAAAGCTAATAAACGAAAGGCTCATTACAGGATAGAGAAAAATCAAATAATACCAGAAAAAGGTTTTCATGGAATCTTACATGTGAGATTAACTATTGACGATGGAACTTTTGAAACATCACCTTTTGACTTTAATGTTCAAATAGGAAAACTTCAAAATATAGATAAAATTAAAATATATGTTTCAAATCAAGGTGATGATAAAGGGGGAGATGGATCTTTCAATAATCCTCTTCAAACTCTCGATGCCGCACGTTTAAAACTCAGAAATATACGAGAGAACTTAAAGAAAAAAGACACACAATATAAAGGCGCGGAAATAATATTAAGAGGAGGAGAATATTTTTTAAATAAGGCGCTTTTATTAGGTGTAGAAGATTCTGGAACTAAAGATTTCCCAATAGCCTATAAAGCATATAAAAATGAACATGTCTTAATAACAGGCTCTGTAAAATTAGATATGAGTAAACTTGAACAGCCTTCTTATCAAATAAGACGACGTATTATATCTCCTCAAGTAAATTTAAATATTAGGGTGCTTGACTTAAAAAAACAATCGTTATCATCTCTCGGACTAATAGATCATGTAGGTTTCGCTGTAAGAAATAATCCTTTACCACAAGCCACACTATTTCAAGATGGAAAGGCTTGGCATATAGCTCGTTATCCAAACACAAGTAATTTTAATGACGTTAAAAATCCTCAGGGTAAAAAAATCTTTACATCTGTGTCTGCCAGGGTAGATAAATGGCAGAATACTGGAGATATATGGATAGATGGGGCACTGACTAAAGCCTGGGAATGGCAGAAAAATAAAATAGCTACTATTAAGGATTCATTAGTTACTATGGTATGGGATTATAATGATAAAATAGGAATACAACCAGTTAAAATGTTCTATTTTAATATATTAGAAGAACTAGATTATCCAAAAGAATACTTCATAGATACTAAAACTAATAAAATGTATCTTTATTTAGATGAGAAGATACAGCCAAAAGATGACTTTAGATTATCATATTCTACAGATAATTTGATTAAAATTAACAGTGCCAATTATTTAACATTTGAGAATTTAGAAATTTCAGGAACAAGAAATACTGGAATTATTATAAATAATGGAACATATAATACTATCATAAATTGTGAAATTCATTCTATGGGATGTGATGGTGTTAATATAAATGGAGATCATAATGTCGTAAAAAATAGTAGTATACACGATATTGGAGGGACTGGGATTTCTTTGAGAGGTGGTATCAGAAATTCTTTGCAACCAGCATTAAATAGAATAGAAAATTGTATTATACATGATTTTGCTCAACAGAAAAGAGCTTATCATTGTGGTATAGCTATTAGTGGTGTTGGACAAATAGTTACTCATTCAGAATTATATAATGGACCTCATATGGCCATGAAAGTAACAGGTATAAATCATTTAATTGAATATTCGAATTTTCATAATTCTCCATGTGAATATTCAGATATGCTAGGAATTTATTTTTGTTCTGGAAATTCCATGTTTAATAGAGGAACTATAATTAGAAGAAATAAATTTCATGATGTAAATGGTACTTGGAAGCAAAGTGCGGGAGTCTATTTAGATAATGAAACGGCAGGTGTAAAGGTAGAAGAAAACTATTTTTATGATAATATAGCGCAACAAAGTGGTTGGTCTGTTATGATACACGGGGGTTGTGATAATCAGGTGCTTAGAAATGTGTTTGTGTATTGTAGTTTTCCTTTTAATATTTATACCAGACTTAATGGTTATGCGGCAGATAAATTTGAAGATTGCCTTTTAAGATGGCAGAAAGATTTTCAGAAAAATATGAATAAGATATGGGCTTATAATTTTCCTGAATTAAATAGATATTTCGATGATGAGCATATAAGTCCTAAAACTATGGATTATACTTATCATATAAAGAAAAATAAACAAGGTGAAATTACTAATTATTGGGATAGAAGAACCCCAGATTCAAATGTTTTTTCGGATAATTTGATATATAATGAGAGTCAACAAATTTTAGCTTTGCCTGAAATTAAAAAAGGTCAAAACACTGAGATACGAGATTATTATGTCGTATCTGGATTTAGAATAAAAAATGGTACGATGGAAGATGATTTAATACACATGAATAACCATAATGTTCTAGAAGATCCAGGTTTTGCTAATTATAAGAAAAGAGATTTGAGGATTATATCTAATAATAAAAATAAGCAACTATTAGACTCTTTGCCTTATTTAAAGAATAATTACTTTGAAAAAATAGGAATTAATAACTAAAAATTTAAATATTATGAAACATATATCTTTAGGAATATTCATATTAATAATATCTGGTATATTATCCTCGTGTCATAATTCTAGTCAACAAACAGTAGAATTTCCTTACTATATGCCAAAAACGGAGGCGGAACTTCCTGATGGCTTAGAATTAAGTACTTCAATGAAAAGAGTTTTTGAAACATTTCATAGTCGCAGACCTGAAGAAAATGAACTTTTTTCTACATTTAAATATTCTGAACTTAAAAGTTTTGACTATAATAATGGAGATGGTACTATAACACGAAGAGATCCTTCACGTGTAATAAAAGTTAATAATACATATTATGTATATTATACTTATCGTCATACTAAAACAGGTCATCTTGGACCAAAAAAATGTACTGATGAAATTCCATCATCGGATTGGGATTTAGCAGAAATTTGGTACGCTACTTCTAAAGATGGATTCCATTGGACAGAACAAGGTCCTGCTGTTAAAAGACCTGCAAAAGGAGAATTAGGACAAAGAAGTATATCTACTCCAGACGTGCTGATATGGAAAGATAAATATTATATTTATTACCAAGCTTTTGATTATGCTAGTGGAACACAAGGTGGGGATAATTGCCCTGTTAGCTGTGCCGTAGGAGATAGTCCTGATGGTCCATTTATTCCTTATGGTAAAATAGTAATACCTAATGGAGGGGTTAATGATTGGGATGGTTACTCAATTCATGATCCATATCCAATAGTATTTAAAGGTAAAATATATTTTTACTGGAAGTCCGATTATAATGGTCCGGGTTCTTTGATCAGATCCACAGGTTTAGCTATTGGCGAGAATCCACTGGGACCATTTGTTAAATGTGATAAAAATCCTGTTTTAAGTTCTGGGCACGAAACGGGTCTATTCAGATATAAAGAAGGTATAGCAGCTTTACAATATAAAAATGGTCATGAGACGAATACTATTCAATATTCCACAGATGGTATAAATTTTCATTTGGCAGCGATTTCAACTATGCTTCCTTATGCTGTAGGATTATATGATCCAGATGCTTTTACCAATACTAAATATGCGAAGGGTGTTAGTTGGGGATTATGTCATGTAGGAGTAGGAAAAGGAGTTCAAGCACATTGCGAATTACTTAGATTTGACTGTGATTTAAGTTTGGATATCAATGATCCTATAATGAAAAATACTATGCAAAATTATTCTAAAGAAGAATTACTAATGCATTCATTAACTACTAAAGAAAAAAGAGAAATATTAAAAAGAAATACTTTAAAATAATATGAAATATAGCTATCTTTTATTATTGTGTTCAGCTTGTTTGTTTAGTTGTTCATATACGAGTACACCTACGAAGCATATATCTAATTTGCCTTCTCCTCCAGAGGGTTATAAGTGGGTAGTGAATGAAGATTTTTCAGATGAGTTTAATGGAAATCAATTAGATGAAACTAAATGGTATCGAAAAAGTCCACATTGGACTAATGGTAGACCACCAGCTACATTTAAAGCTGAAAATGTGAGTGTCAAAGATGGATATTTGAGAATTACTAATAGATTTTTAGAACACAAAGAGGGGAAAGATGGTAAACCAGGAGATATATATTATCTTTCTGGTGGGGCAGTTGCTTCCAAAAGTGATAAAGCTTTTTATGGTTATTATGAATGTAGAATGAAGGCATCTAAAACGACGATGTCATCTACCTTTTGGATGAAAAATGCTCCTGAAAAACAAATTTTAAACATCGATGGTAAAGAAATAGAATGTAGTGTGCGACAAGAACTTGATATACAAGAAACTGTAGGGGACCCAAAAGTATTAGAGGAAGAAAAAAAATCTTGGGTTCTGAATACTAATAAACGTATGGGCTCCAATACTCATTATAATTATTATTATAAAGATCCAGTTACAGGTAAACATATTAAAGGGCATAAAAGTGTTTCAGGATCTTGCGAAAACATAGAGAATACCTCAGAAGTTTTTCATACATATGGCTGTTGGTGGAAAGATGCTACAACTTTGGATTTTTATTTAGATGGTAAATATGTTTTTACTATTCATCCGATACTACATTAGATAAAGTGCCATTCAGCAGGCCTATGTATATGCATATGGTAACAGAAACTTATGATTGGGAAAAAGTAAGACCTACAGTTGAGGATTTAAAAGATGAAGAGAAGGCGACGACTTTATATGATTGGGTTAGGTCTTATAAATTAGTGCCAAAAGAGAATGCTTCTCTGTAAAAATTGGTGACTCTATATTATAGAATATTGAGATTTTTAAATTAAATGATGTTATTTGTCTGAAAATGTGTAACTTCGCGGCATAACAAAGATTGAATGATAAATAATTTCGAAGATTTAGGACTACGCGGCGATATCGTTAAAGCGGTCCAAGAATTGGGTTTCGAACACCCAACACCAGTACAAGAGAGCATAATTCCAACACAACTAAAAGAACAGTCTGATATAGTTTGCTTATCGCAGACAGGAACAGGTAAAACTGCAGCTTTTGGTTTGCCATTGATTCAAGAAATAAATCTTGATGAGGCTTATCCTCAGGCACTTGTATTAAGTCCAACACGTGAATTGTGTAGGCAGATAGCTAGTGATTTAGAAAGCTATGCTAAATATAGTAAAGGTTTTAGACTAGTAGCAGTTTATGGAGGTAGTAGTATAGATACACAAATACGTCAAATTAGAAAAGGTGTAAATGTAGTAGTAGCTACTCCAGGTCGTATGGTAGATTTAATTGAAAGAAAAGTAGTAAATCTAGCCAAAATTAGCAGAGTAGTACTCGATGAGGCTGATGAAATGCTAAACATGGGATTTAAAGAAGAGCTTGACACTATATTAAGTCACTGCTCAGGAGATAGAATAACGTGCTTATTTTCTGCTACTTTACCTATAGAGGTGGAGTCAATAGCTAAGAAATATATGCACAAGGCTAAGATGGTCACTATAGGAAAAAGAAATGAGGGTACTAATAATGTTAAGCATTATTATTATATGGTCAATGCTCGCGACAGATATCGTACTGTTAAGAGAATTTGTGATTATAACCCAAATATCTATGGTATAGTATTCTGTAGAACACGTCGTGAGACGCAGGAGGTAGCAGATGAATTAAAGAAGGATGGTTATAATGCTGATGCACTTCATGGAGAACTTTCTCAAGTTCAACGTGATTTAGTAATGAATAGGTTTAAAAATAAGACTTTAACATTATTAATCGCGACAGATGTCGCAGCACGAGGAATTGACGTGAATGATTTAACTCATGTCATTAATTATAATCTACCTGATGAGCCTGAACAATATACTCATAGATCTGGTCGTACAGGTCGTGCAGATAAAACAGGTATTTCTATAGCTATTATAAATTCTAGAGAACAATATAAATTACATAGAATAGAAAAAGTTATCGGTAAAAAGTTCGCACAAGCGAAGGTTCCTACTGGTAAAGAGATATGTTCTAAGAAATTATTCCAATTAGTGGATCAAATCGAGAATGTGAAAGTTAGCGATGAGATTATGGAATATATGAAAATAGTTGAGGAAAAGTGGGCTTATCTTTCTAAAGAAGAGATTATAGCTAAAGTGCTTTCTACAGAGTTTAATCGTTTCCTTGATTATTATAAATTCGCTCCAGATATTAACGTGTTAGAACATGCTAAAAGAGAAGAGATAGAGAGAAGTGATGCTCCACTTAGAAAACCTACTAAAGGTTTCGATTGGATAAAAATTAATTTAGGTAGTCGTAGAAGACTTACACCGAGGAATTTTATAAGATTATTAACTTCTTGTGGTATGGGTAAAAAAGACATAGGACGTATCGATATTCGTAAAGAAGCTTCTTTCGTAGAGATAAGTAAACGTTCAGTTCCTTATGTCGTAGAGAACCTAAATAATACTGATTATAGAGGAAGAAATTTACGTGTTTCTTCTGTAAAATAGCCTCCAAAGTATCCCTATTTAAAGTGCGGGAAATAGTCTCCAAGAGATATCGAAAATAAATTAAAAAAAAGAACCAACTATTAATTATTTGTATATATTTGCTTCGTTCAATTGAATGATTTATTAAAACAATTATATAAACTTTTTTTTAATATTATACGTTAATTCTTATTAACAAAAATAATGATTTCGAATCTTAACGGTGACGTTCCCCGACTAAAGGGAAAATTAGCAAACGACGTTCTTTTAATGGAAAGACGCCAGCTAAAAAATGAATTCACAGTTCTAGGACAGATAGATACTATTAGTCCTCGTTGTCAAAATTTCCTTCACAAATTTTTTCCCAATATTTCTTATCGAGAATGGAATGACTGGAAATGGCAGCTTAGAAACTGTTTTAAATCTGTAGAAGATTTATCTCGAGTGATGATTTTAAGTGATGATGAAAAATTAGCTATCTCGAAACTGAAAGAAGCTAATCGCCTTCCAATGAAAGTATCACCTTATTATTTATCCCTTATTTATGATTCTAAACCTGGGGATCCTATCAGGAAAACTATGATTCCTATGATGAATCAACTTGTAACTTCACCAAACGAGGAGGCAGATCCTCTTGATGAAACAGGAACAAGCCCTGTAAAAGGTATCGTTCATAGATATCCTGATAGGGTATTATTCGTAGTAACTCAATTTTGTTCAGCTTATTGTAGATATTGCACAAGGTCACACCTAGTGGGCAAACCTCATCCTTTAACTAGAGATGAATGGGATAATGCTATAGCGTATATTGATAAGCATGAAGAAATTAGAGATGTAGTAGTTAGTGGGGGAGACCCTTTAACTATGGAAAATAGTAAACTTGAATATCTGCTTTCAAGATTACGTAGTATTAAGCATGTAGAAATAATACGACTTGGGACGAAAGTGCCAGCTGTACTTCCTATGAGAATTAATGCCAGGCTGCTTACTATGTTGAAAAAATATCAACCTTTATATTTTAGTGTACATTTTACTCACCCTCGTGAGATGACTCTCGAGACGAATAGAGCATGTAATATGATAGCTGATGCTGGATTTCCTTTAGGTAGTCAGACGGTTCTTTTAAAAGGGATTAATGATAATCCAGAGGTGATGAAAGATTTGATGCTTAAATTACTAAAAGTAAGAGTAAGGCCTTATTATATTTATCAATGTGATCCTATTCCTGGTTCAAGTGCTTTTCGTACCACTGTAGAGGCAGGTGTGAATATAATAGAGCATCTTAGAGGTCATGTTAGTGGTTATGCTGTTCCTCATTTCGTAATAGATGCACCTGGTGGCGGAGGAAAAGTACCTATATTGCCTAATTATGTAGTTAAGTCAGGTAAGAAAGAATGGCTTATTAGAAATTATGAACATAATGTTTATAAATATCCTAATGAAAAATAAAATAAAAACTATAGGTATTACTTACGATTTACGTGAGTGGTATCTTCAAAAGGGTTATTCTGATGATGATACAGCAGAATTTGATAAAGAAGAAACCCTTATGGCTATCGAAAAAGAAATTAGCCTAGCTGGTTATAAGCCTATTCGCATAGGTAATATTTTTCAACTTGTTGAGGCTTTAGCCAGGGGTGATAGGTGGGATATGGTTTTTAATATAGCTGAATGTATGTATGGTGATGGTAGAGAAGCGACAGTCCCAGCCTTATTAGATCAATATCAGATTCCTTATTTCTTTAGTGGCCCTGTTATAATGGGTATTTCTTTGAATAAATATATGGCTAAATTAATAGCTGAGGCAGGTGGTGTACCAGTATGTCGAGGCAAGTTGGTTCGTAATCAGTTCGACCTTCAATTAGTGGAGGCTGAGGTGAATTCATATAGATTATCATATCCACTATTTGTTAAACCTGTAGCTGAGGGTACAGGCAAAGGAATCACAGATAAGAGTATTATTCATAATAGTCTTGAGTTATGGGATGTCTGCACTGAGTTATTAAAAGTATATAAACAGCCAGTTTTAGTGGAGGAGTATCTTTCTGGCAGGGAGTTTACCGTGGGAGTAGTAGGAAGTGGCACTGATACTAGATGTGTAGGAGGAATGGAGATAATATGTAAAGATGATTTGCCTTATTCTAATTTCGTAAAAGAAAATTATGAGGATTATGTCGAATATAAAGTTCTGGAAGGGGATATCAAGGATCAATGTGAGGCTGTAGCTATTTTAGCTTGGCAGACTTTGGGAGGCCTGGATGGAGGTAGAATAGATCTGAGGGCTGATAAAAATGGAAGAATTTGTTTTATAGAGGTGAATCCTTTAGCTGGATTAAACCCATATATATCTGACCTTCCTATTTTGGCTAGACTTAATAATAAGGATTATCATTTTATCATGCAGTCTATAATTAGTGCAGGGATCAGAAGGTGTACTTCAAATTCTAGGTCATTTAAAGAATCATATTGTTAAATGAGAACATGTACTATTATATATAATAAGGTAGAGGCCGATTCTTCGGTTGATACCTTAGATGTATTAGATCAGGTCGCTTTCGTGGAGAAAAATTTGACAGAGTTAGGTTTTAAGGTTAATAGATTGATGCTTACTGCTAATTTTATGGCGGAGCTTAAACACATTGCCATAGAAAAAGATGACATAATTTTTAATCTTGTCGAGGCGGTAGGGGCTTATGATGAATTGCTGCATTTTATTCCTGCTACGCTTGACGCTTATGGTGCGAGATATACTGGTTGTTCGACGAATGGTGCATTTCTCACTGGAAACAAAAGATTAGCTAAAGATTTTATGGCAATGGGTGGGATTTCGGTCCCTAGAAGCTATGATTTTGAGCATCAGTCTTATCTGCAGAAGAATAAAAAATATATTATCAAACCTACATCTGAGGATGGTTCTGTTGGTATCACTGAGGATTCAGTGTTCTTGTATGATGGGACTTTTAGGCATAAGCCTGAAGGGCAATGGTTTATAGAGGATTATATCGATGGGCGTGAGTTTAATATAAGTGTGTTGTCTGGGGAGGTGATTCCTCCTGCGGAGATAGTGTTTAATGATTATTCTGCTGATATGCCCAGGATAGTTAGCTATAAGGCTAAATGGGATGAGGATTCTTTTCAGTATAAAAATACAGTTAGAAATCTCACACCAGTGGTATCTGATGTATTGATGTCTGATATGATGTCGGTGGCGGAGAAGTGTTGGAAGATTTTTGATTTACATGGTTATGCTAGAGTGGATCTGAGGGTGGATTCGCAGGAGAATGTCTATGTTATGGAGGTAAATGCGAATCCTTGTATCGCTGAGGATGGTGGTTTCGTGGCGGCTTGTCGTAATGCAGGTTTTTCTGATAGTGAGATAGTTAGGAGAATAGTTGAGGATTTGAATAATAAATAAAAAATTAATAAATTTGAAGATGTATAAATTATCGTATGAATTAGAAGATAAGGATATCGACAGTTTCGTATCTATACTTCAGTCGTCAGATTTTTTTTATGATTTCGAGGTTGGTATAGTAATTTCTATTTTCGATGAGACTATGGAGAAGGGGCAGAGGGAAAGTGAGTATTTTTGGGTTAAATTAATACAAGAGGGTAAAATTCGTGGTTTCGCCGTTTTTGGTCCTAATCCTTCGACAGTAGGTTCCTGGGATTTGTATTGGCTCGCTGTTTCTGATGAATATAGAAATAAACATTTTGGATCGATTATTTTAAAAGATGTGGAACTTAGAGCTCGTGAAGATGGATGTAGAGTTTTATGGGTGGAAACGGCTGGACGCCCACTTTATTTGCCTACTAGAGGGTTTTATGAGAGTTGTGATTATGAGAAAGTAGCACAGCTGAAAGATTATTATGACGAGGGCGATGATAAAGTGATTTACAGAAAAATTTTGTAAAAAGAAAAAAAGAATTAAATTTGCAGTCCAATTGAAATGAATGCTCGATTCGTCTAACGGTTAGGACAAAAGATTCTCATTCTTTAAATAGCAGTTCGATTCTGCTATCGAGTACTATAAAAAACTGCAGTATTGCAGTTTTTTTTGTTTAAGGCTGAACATTTTTCGAAGAAAAATGGAA
>Ga0172378_10004960_pt1 | contig 12441 bp, 14 predicted proteins | sample GrowelOW332metaG_FD_119755 | JGI IMG/M metagenome (GOLD analysis project Ga0172378, IMG submission 119755) | Groundwater microbial communities from an aquifer near a municipal landfill in Southern Ontario, Canada - Pumphouse #3_1 metaG | ecosystem: Environmental > Aquatic > Deep subsurface >...
AAAAGTGGTACTCCCAGTACGATTCGAACGTACGGCCTACGCCTTAGAAGGGCGTTGCTCTATCCAGCTGAGCTATGGAAGCATTATATAAAGACTAAAAAAGCCTTACATAAAAAGTAAAAAACTTCTTATATAAGGCTTTTAAAATGGAGCGGGAGACGAGACTCGAACTCGCGACAGTCTGCTTGGAAGGCAGAAGCTCTAGCCAACTGAGCTACTCCCGCTCTAAAGTGGTGCGGATGAGAAGAAAATCTAAAATTAACTACTTAATACCACTTATTACCATAAATACACGCTTTATGATGGTGAAATTATAGCACCTTAATCTTAAAAAATGGTTAAGAATGGCACCATAATGACACCAGAATTAATTAAAAATATAAATCACTAAAAATATAACTACAAATACCTCACAAAATAAATCTTCTCAACTTTTTTAATTTTTTGCTACCCACCAGAAGAAAAACTTACTTTTACTCTTTCCTTTAAAAATTTATAAACACTTTGTTAGTTGGCTTTTTCTTTCATTTCACTCTACTAGATTATTTATTGATACTAAAATTAAATTCTTACAAATTTGAATCTTATTCTAAGTAAAAATCTAATCCTTACAATCTATAAAAAGCCCGACAACTAACGAAAGTGAAAAATTTTTGATTAAAGAAAAGAGATAAGTTTTTTTAATCTTCTTAAAAATTAAAAAAAGAAGAGAAAAAATACAAACCCTCAAATCTTCAAAAATGAAAACTATTTTTTTAAAGGAAAGAAACAATGACAAGAGAAGAAATTATAAATGAGTTTAAAGGTGTTGAAGGAATCAATGAAGCTAAAAAGATTTATAAACAATTAGCAAAGAAATTACACCCTGATGTTGGTGGAAGTGAAGAATTTTTTAAAATGTTAAATAGTATTTATACAAATATTTTAGAAAATGGGATTTACTTTTCAAATGAGTTTAAATTTGATTTAGAAATAGAAAAAATTATTTCTCAAATATTACATTATGAAAATATTTTAATTGAAGTTGTTGGTTCTTGGGTATGGGTTTCAGGTGACACAAGAGAAATCAAAGAAAAACTAAAAGAGCTTGGTTTTAAATGGGCTTCAAAGAAAAAAATGTTCTTCTATGGTCAAATGAATGGACGGAACCTTACAGAAAAATCATTTGAGGAGATTAAGAGCAAATATGGTTCTGAAACTGTAAAGACAAAAAGAAAAAATATCTATGTAAAATAGATATTTTTTTTGACAAACTAAAAAAGACCATATATCATACCTTAATAAAATCTTAAAATAAGGAAAGGTATGAACCTCACAGACATTCAAAAATCAACAATAAAAAGAGTTATAGAGTTTAATAGCAATAAAGAAACAAACTATTTATATTTAAAACATTCACTAATAGATTATATTTTTAAACTTGATATTACTTCCAGTTCAAAACTTTTTTTAATTTATTTAATTAAAAATATTTCATTAGATTTTAGACATTTATTTGTTATTACACCCTATGAAAAGGTAGTTAAAGACTTAACATTCTCAAAACCAACTATTGTAAAATCAATAAAAGAGTTAAATAATAAAGAAATTATAAAACTACATAGTGGAACAAATAAAGAAGAAAACACAAAAATAAAAGAATTTATTTTTGAAAGAGAACAATTTAAACTTTATACACCCAACCAACACAACATAATTGATTTAACAATTTTTTTTAAAAACTTTTTAAATCAAAGTAAAGAAAATTAACAAAGTATATCTAGTTTTTTTAACCTTGAATGGTAAATATTTTTTACTATACATAGTTAAAAACATTGTCGTAATTTAATATATAACTAATTTATTATTTAAACAATTTAGTAAAGAACTAATATATTAAATATAAACTCATAAAATAGAAAATTTTAGAAAAAATAAACTCATAAAAAGAGGAAACTAACTTGAAAATTATAGACTTTTTAGAAAAATATTTTAGCAAAGGAGAAAACTTTTTTATCTTTTCATTAGATAGAAAAAATAAAAAAGGTTTCCAAAAATCATTTACTTTAAATGATAATGGACTTATTAAATACCTAAATAAAATGGAATGGTTTAATAAAAATGGAAGCGATATTTATTATTCTCTTAATACATTTAAGCCTATTGAGGAAAAAGTTAGCAGAAGAGAAGAAAATATTGAAAATATAAAATCATTTTATTTTGACATAGACAAAGACACAGAAATTATTTATCCCAAAATTATTGAATATTTTGGAGCACCAACTTTTGATATAAATACTTCACCAAATAAAAAACAACTTATATATCAATTTGAAGAACCTTTTAAAGGTAATATAAAATATTTTTCTCAACTTTTACAAGGTTGCTGTTATCACTTTGAAACTGATAAAACATTTGATACTCCAAGAATATTTAAACTATGTGGAGGAGATTTAATCAACAATAAAAATGGGTATAAAATTAATTTTGAATATAGTGAAAAATATTTTAAGTTTGAAGATTTTGAAGAGTTATCAAAACCTTTTTTATCTTTAACAGTAAAAGAAGTTAAAACACCCTCAAAAGAAATCAAAATTGTATCAAATACTAAAAATATTAAATTAGTTGATGAAAACTTCACAAAGTATGAAAAATACAAAGGAAAGTATAAAATCAATAAAAAATATAATGAACTTTTAAAAAGGTGTGATAATGATTATTCAAAAACTGATATTGCATTTGTGAAGTGGTTGAGAACTTCAAAACAAATCTCTAATGAAGAGATTTTAATTGAAAAACTTTTTTTAAGTAGAGGATATGAAAGTTTAATGGAAAAACATGGGTATCAAATTGACTATTATTTGGAAAATATTTTAGAAAAAACTTTATAGTTTATATTTATAAAATTAAGAGGATTTTTTTATTAGTGAAGAGAAATCCATATTTAGGGTTTTTTCTTACTATATTTTCAATTTTCTAAAGTTTCAATATAAAAATTAAATTGAAAGGAATAAAACTGTTTTTTTTTAGCAATTGTTTTTAAAAAAGTTTTATACAAAATGAATTTTAGAATTTTTATTAATAATTATTTTTGTTTTATTAGCAAATTTGCAACTATATTCAACTTTATTAATTGTTACTTCTATATTTTTCATTTTCTCAATATCCTTTTAATATATTTATACAAAGTTATAAACTTTATATAATCTATATTTTAAGCATTTTGATTTTATATTTTGGTTTTATACACTTTTATGATAGATAAATAATATTTATTTATCCTCTTATATATCAAATAATAATAAAAAGATTTAATGTATATTTAAGGGGGGGGAAGACTAATAATGCTAAAATAATGTATAAAAAGTAGGAGTAAACAATGTTTGGGAACAAGAAAAAAGACGAAGAAATAGAAAGATTAAAAAGAAGAATTGAAGAACTTGAAAATCAAAAAGAAGATGAAGATTTACTACTAAATGAATTAAATGAAGTTGTACAAAAATTTGAAAAAGGTTTCTATGGAATTACAATAGAAAATAAATCTTCAAATCAAAAATTAAATGAAATAAAAGATAATTTTAACAAAGCACTATTAAATAACTCAAGACTTGCAGAAGCAGGTATTAAAACTTTAATTGAATATGGAAATGCTAAATTTGATTATGCAATGGAAGCAGATAATCTTTCAGGGAAAATGGGTTCAATACTTTTAGGTATTAGAGCTTTAGGAAATACAATATCAGAAATTCTTGGATTGTTAGATAATTCATCTATTGAGTTACATCAACAAGTTGTAGAATTATCTTCAGCTTCAAATAGCCTTGCAAGTGCATCAAATCAACAAGCAGCATCACTAGAAGAAACAGCAGCCGCAATTGAAGAAGTATCAAGTACTATAGCAAATACAAATCAACATACTTTAAAAATGGCACAACTTTCAAGAGAAGTAAATCAATCAGCTAGAAATGGACAAAAACTTGCAAATGATACAGTTGAATCTATGATTAAAATAAATGATGAAGTTACATCAATTCAAGTAGCAACAGCAATTATTGACCAAATTGCATTTCAAACAAATATTCTTTCATTAAATGCAGCCGTTGAAGCAGCAACTGCTGGCGAAGCAGGGAAAGGATTTGCAGTTGTTGCAGCAGAGGTAAGAAATCTTGCAAGTAGAAGTGCAGAAGCAGCAAAAGAAATAAATAGTATTGTTCAAAAAGCAAGACAAAGAGCAATCGAAGGAAAAGAAATTGCTAGTTCTATGATTGAGGGATATGATACTTTAAATAAAAATATAGAAAATCAAATAACTATCATCAATGAAGTTTCAAGTGCAACAAAAGAGCAAAGAGATGCAATGGAACAAATTAATGATGCAGTAAATGAATTAGATAAAACAACTCAACAAAATGCAGCTATGGCATCACAAATTAGTTCACAAGCTCATACAATAGAAGCATTATCAAATAAACTTGTTGATGTTGTAAAACATACTTCTTATAAAAAAGATGCAAAAAGCAGAGTATGTGATATTGATATGATGTTTGTAATAAATAGATTAAAACTAGACCATATTAACTTTAAAAATAATAACTATAACCAATTAGATTCTAAAAAAGTTTGGACAGTAGCAAAAGAAACAGAGTGTAATCTTGGGAAATGGATAGCACAACAAGAACAAGAAAATAAAAACTACACAAAAACTGCAAACTGGAAACATTTAAAAGATGCACATGAAAGAGTACATAAAGGTGTTCAAAGTGTAATTCATGATAATGCAAATAAAAATTTAAATGGAATGCTAGATACAACAATGCAAATAGATTTAGCTATTTATGAAGTATTTAAAACTATGCAAACAACTAAAGAGGAAAATTGTGGTAATTAAAAATTATCCACTTTTCTTTAGATAGTTTATTATAATGAGTTGTAAAAACAGAATTAAACCTCTTTTATTAAGAGATATAAAAACAGAAGCTTTACTTGTTTTTATAAGAACAACTTTAGAAGATTTTTTTAAACAAATTGAAGAATCAAATTCTCATTTTGAATTAGGTTCAGAAGAAGATAGTAAGTTTGTTTATAATGAATTAAAAAAGTTATTGGAAAAATTACAAAATACAGTTATTAACTCTTCATATTTAAGAAGTCTAATTGAAAATGCACCAAAACACCCCTCCCTAAAAGCACTTGCAAAAAAAGAAGAACCTTTAATGGTTTACTATGATTCTTTAGTTAAAACTATAGAAAGATTACTTACAAATGGTAGCTTATGGATACCAGAGCTTATTGTAATTTCACTTTTAAGTGAATGGGTAATTGAAGAAGAAAAGTCAACATATTTTTATCCATTTTTAAAAGATTTAGATTATTTAGATTTAATAAATAGATATGATAATTCAAAAATAGGATTAGATAAAGAAAAAAAAGAAGTAATTCTAAATATGTATAAGATTTCTTCTACTTTGATTGAAAAGCTTAAAAATACTAAGTATAAAGTAAGTAAAAGTAAAAAAAGATAAATTACTTTAATCATAATAGATAGGAAAGGGTAGTGTTCAAGATTCTGTGTCAACCCATATAATTTCTAAAATTCTATCCGTTAAAAAAATTAGAGCATTATATTTTTAATAAAAAAATTTATTTTTCTTGCTTCATGACGGCTAATTCATGATTGAAGATAGAAGAAATTTTATTTTTTTTTATCAAAAAACCCCTTAGGGGGTTTAGGTTTTAAAGAAATAGAATTAGAATTTGCACCTTTCTTTTTTTCAAATTGTGAAAATATTTCTAAAATATCAGTTGTGTCCATTAAGAATTGTAAAAGTAAAAACATTTTTAGAAGTCCAACCCTTCAGACAATTTATATTTATTCATAATATGAATAACATAGTTTAGTGAAAATTTTAAATGCTCTTTCTCTTCTTCATTTAATAATTTACTTCTATTCAAGCAGTTAATTACTAAATCTAATTTTGGTTTATGTTCTTCAAATTTTTCAATTTGTTTTTTTTGTCTATTTGATATTGTGTGAAGTGAGTCCATTTTTTACCTTGTTAATCCTGATTTTGTATTAGTATAAGATTTATTTTCAAGTTCTATTTTTATCTTGTCAAATATTGACAACAAGTCAGGTTTAGATGGTGTTTTTGAATAATCTTTTTGAAGTTCTTCTTTTATTTTTTCTAAATTTTTTTCAATAAGTTCTTTATTTTTCTCAAATTTTTCTTTGTTCTGCTCTTGTATTGCTGTATCCATTCTATTTAGGTAGATATCTACTCTTTTTTGCAATTTAGTAAGGTTTTCATTAGTTAAGTTAAATAAGTTCTTCATATTAGAGATTTGATGGGTTAAGTCTTGTTTTTGTTCTTCCACTTGTTTTAGTTTATAGTAATATTGTGAATTTGTTTTCTTACTGATTTTATTATGGGCTTGGATTTCATAATCTAAATAATTATTATTAAAATATTGAAGCATTATATAGTTGAAACTTTGTTTTACAAAGTAAGAAAATCTTCTTTTACCTAAATCAACTCTTATCAGTTTATTTTCATTGTAATCTATAAAAACATTTGGAACTAAAATATTTATATGGCTGTTGCTATTTTGTAAATGAGCAGTTGAGAGAATATAAGTATTGATAAATTTGTCTCTTTGAGATTTATCATAATTTAATTTGTATTCAGAACTTATAAAATTAACTAATCTTATAAGTATTAAATCTCTTATTCTTTTATAATCTTTTTCTTCTAATTGTATAGAAGAAGGCAAAGATAAAAGAATGCTTTTCCCATAGCTTGATTTTCTTCCACTTGCTTTTTTACCTTTTTGAAAACTCCTTTGCAAGTTCATTTTCATCTGTAAAGAAGCAAAGTTTTTAAATATTTGAGGATGTCTATCCTCAAATCCTACAACCTTGTGGAACTCTTTTAAGTTATGGTTAGGGTGTTGATTTTTTAAGTCATAAATGTATTCATATAAATTCAAAAAAGACTTTACATTGTCTTTATTTTTTTGACTTATACTCTTCATTATGACAGTCCAGTTTTTTAGTCTTCTCATATATAACCTTTGTAAATAGAAATTTACAAAATTATATAGCACCATTTTCCCTTTTTGTTAAATGGGAAATTGGACTAAAAATCATCACCCTTTTCAAGATAGGAAATAAACTTTAAAAAGTTTTTTCTCTCTCTTGTGAATGGGTTAAAACCCCTTTCAAAACCCCTTATAAATTCAAATTACCACCCTTAGAGTTTTTTATTTTTTCCACCAATCCATTTTTATCAATTTCAATATTTTCATTATTTTCAATTGGTGTTTCTTCTTTTAGAGTTTGTTTATTATCAGGTTTTATAGGTTGGGTTGGTGGTGTATTATCTTCCTTACAAATATCAATATTATTGTTTTTAGCAAAAGTTTTAAACTTATCAATAATTTTTTTATTCAAATAATATGGTTGTATTACTTTAGTATGTGGTAAAGTATGTAATAAAGTTGAGATAATCATTTCTTCTGTATCAACAGCAGTAATATAAAACTTATTTGACTTTATTTTTAAAAACTCAATAGATGAAGATAAGTCATTTATTTTATCTTCTGTTTCAAATATATTTATATTTTTTAATGGCTTGATTTTATAATACTCATAAACAACAGTATCACATTCTAAAATCACTTCAATATCATTTTCTTTTTTATTATCAATAGAAAACATACTCATATTATTTATATCAAGTAAATTATTACTTTGTAATGTGGGAGTTTCATTTTTTTCTAACAAAACTTTCTCAATAGGAATTTCTTTTTTGCAGGAACTATTTAAATCCTCATATACTAATATTTTTTCAATTTTATTTTCACTATTTGATTTAAATTTGATTTGTGTTGCTATAACCAAAACTTCATTCTCATTTTCATCTAATATTTTAATTTCTTTTATATCATTAATTTTCTCAATTATATAATTTTCTATATTTACAACAGTATTATGACTTAAAGATGGTTTTATAGTAAATTCTATCAATATATCTAACTTATCAAAGAATAAAGTATATGAAGCTTCAGGGTCATTCCCTACATAATATAAAAGAATAGAACATAACTCTTTTAACACTAAATTATCATAAATAAAGAATTTACTTTCAGAAAACCATTTTTCAGTAGAAATCATATATTTACGCTTTTTATATACTAATAAGTCAAGAACCCTAAAAATTCTAGTTGCCTCTTTTAATATATTTTCTTTTTCTTTAAGAATATTGGTTAATTCTTCTTCATTATCTACAAAGAAATTATATTCTTTAAATCTACTGGCACTATTAAATATATTTATTTCTTCCCAATAACAAAGTGATTCCAATATAGAACTAGCAACAAAATATGAAAAATTAACTTTTGGTTTATAAGTTAAATCTTTCTTTGACAATACTTTTTCAATATCTTCCATACAAATTTCCTAATTTTTTTCTATATTCTAACAAATATCAACTTAGAGGGTTATATCCCTCTAACTCTCACTAGAATTCCAACATAACAAAACAAATAATATCAAAAAAACAGAATTATTTGTTGTTGATTACTTTGTTGTAAATCATCTGATTTAGATGGGAAACACATTGCGTTCTTTTAAAACTCATTGTTAAAAAATAAATTCTAACAAAATTGGTGGGACTACATTTAGTTCTTAACACACTAACAATTTAAAAGGAAATCATAATGAGTAAATCATTATTAAAAGTTGTATCAGATGAATGTTGTTTAGAAAAAGAAGTTATCAATAAGAATTTTAGAATTATTCAAAATAATTTTGTTAAGAAAACTGATTCTATTATAAAAAATAATATAAGAAAAGTGCGAACTTCTCAATGGATGTATGTAAATCAATCACTTGTTAAATATTCAAGAAATTCTAAATTGCATAATCAGTTAAATACTTTATCAGAAGATAAAATTTTTAAATTTCTAAAAAACAAAGATAATGAAATCTGTAATACTGAATCATTTTTTGATGATAGTGATACAAAAAAATTTGTTTTAATTCCATATGGAGGAGGAAAGCAAAATCATAAATCAACACAACAGAAAATATTAAGTGATTTTTTTCAAACTAATACAAATTCTTTCAAATCATATTATGAAAACTTTTTAGGTGGATTTGGTTCAGTTTATAATTCTTTACCAGTTTTAATAGAAAATGGAATTAAAGACTTATATTTAAGTGATATTAATCCATCTCTAATAAACACATTTAAGCAAGTTCAAAAGAATCCTAAACAAGTCCAAAGACACTTATCCTCAATTGATTTAGAATATTTAAAAAAATTTGGAAAACTACACCCTACTTCAAAAGAAGAGGGGAGATTTTGGTTTAAAAGAATTTATGATGAATTTAAAATACTTGAAGAAAAAAAATTAATGAACCCAAGAAGGGCTTCTTTATTTTTATATCTTATGCATAATGTTCAAGGAGGAATGTTAAATTTTAATATCAAAACAAAATTAAATTCTTTTACTTTCTGTTTTAGTGATAAAAAAGTAAAACAAGTTCCTCTAATAATTAACAAAGTTGAGATTTTCAATAAAATTTTCAATCTTATAAATATCAAATTCTCAGTTTCAAAATATGAGACAGTTTTAAAAAAAATAAATAAAGATAAAACTGCATTAGTTTTGTTTGATCCACCATATGTAAATTATGAAGAAGAATCAACTTCAAAAGATTTTTTATCATGTTCATATAACTATGGAATAAACAATTTCAATCATAGAGGATTATTAAACAAAATTAAAAATGGAAAATATTCCTTTATCTATTATAACAACCATAACCCACATTTAGAGAATTTCTCAAAAGTAGAAAAATTTAACTACTTGAAAAAAAATGTGCTCTATAAAAATGGTGCTGAAGCAACTAAAAGTGTTGAAATTTTAATGTTCAAAAATAGAAATAAACAATTCAATTTTAACTTAGTAAACACATCAAATTATATGCCCATAAAAATAGCTTCTTAATACTTGCCTGAGATGGCACAACTTGACAACAAAATGAAGTTGTCATCTGGTTTAAATAAACATTGAGTCTATTCAACTCTTAACCCTAAAAGGATTTAAATTGAATAATAAAAATACAAATAATAATACAACTAATAGAAAATTTCATGCTGGATTCTGGTTTGGAAAACAAAAACCTATAAATAGAGAAGATAGAATTTTCGCACATACTTTTTATGAAGATTCATTGGTAAAGCAATTTGAAATATTTAGACATAATTATGAAGAATTTAAAATAAAAAATCCCTCTCCATTAGTTCCTTACAAAGATTGTTTAGAAAATGAAGGATGTTATCTCCTTTATGAAACATGAGAAGTTGAAGAAACTACTTTTTTAAATCTTTCACTAAAAATTCAATTATTAAAAAATCTTGAAGAAGTAGAAATAAAATTACAAGAAGAAAATTCAAATCTTGAACAAAAAAAGATTAATTTTATTGCAGAAACATTAAATAGCATTGAAGGACAAAATGCCTCTATTACAGATATTTTTAATGAAAATGAAATAAAAACAATTGAAATCATTATTTCTAAAAATAAGAATTATACAGATTTACAAAATAAACTTTTATCTTATTTTAAAACTATAAAAAATTCTCTTGATAAAAGAGGATACCACTATAAATATTTAGCATACGCTTTAACACATTCAATATATTCATAAGAATTTTTTCTTATGAATATACATTTCAATAATAAGGAAATCAAATGAATATAAATTTTGAAACACTAGAACAAATACCTACAATTTATAAAATGCTTTTAAAAATAAATGAAAAACTTGAAAATAAGATTGATAAGAGATGGTTATCTACAATAGAAACTTCACAATATCTTGGATATTCAAAAGATTCTATTGATTTTATGGTTAAAAAAGGTGAATTTATTATTGACATTCATTATTTTCAAAGAGAAAGAAAAAGAATCTTTGATAAAGAAGCACTTGATAAATGGGTTATGGGAATATCTGAAAAAGATAATGACATACAACAAAATATCAATATGACAATAGAGGATATTGTTTCTTCTATTGCTGCTTGATTAAGTATTTTTTAGCAACAAATGAATTATAATCATCCTGTATTTATGGTTGATTTGTGGTTAAACAAAAAAAGGGAAACACACAATGAAACTATATGTGAAAAAATCAAAAAATAAAGATGGTTTTAAAGAAACTCTATGGGTTGATTTCACTCATAATGGAATTAGATATAGAAAACCTTTAAACCTTGACAATACACCTGCTAATAAAAAATTAGCAGAAAAATCAATAATACCCAAATTACACTATAAAATTATAAGTGGGGAGTTCTTTAAAAATATAATGCCAACAGTTGATGAATGTATGAAAAAATCTTTTGAACTTCAAAGTTCAAACAGAAAAACATTTACACAAAATGACTATAAAAGCAAGTATGAAAAACATTTAAAATCTATTTTTGGTAACAAAAAAATTGATACTTTAAAAGGAACTGATATAACTTTATGGCAGAATAAAATGATTGAACAAGGGTATGCTATTAAAACCATAAAAGGGGTTAGAGGAATACTTTCAACAATGTATGAAGACGCTATAAGAGATGAAATTGTTTCAAAAAATCCAATTAGACTAGCAAGTCAATTATCAACAAGAAATAGAGTTAAAGAAGTTGAAGATATTGAACCTTTTACTATGGAACAAATTCAAAAGTTAATTTCTAATTGTGAAAATCAACAAATGAAAAACTTTTATATGTTTTTATTTACAACAGGAGTAAGAGGTGGAGAAGCAATAGGTTTAGAATGGAAAAATGTAGATTTTTTTAATAAAACTATTGAAATTAAATCACAAGTTGGAAGAGGTGTAATTGGTTCTCCAAAATGGGATTCATTTAGAACTATTCCAATTATTGATAGTTTAATACCTTTTCTAAAAAGTCAATTTAAAATAACTGGAAAACAAAATTCTTATGTATTCTTAAATAATGAGGGAACTCATTTTTGGGATATTTCAAAAATTAGAGGAAATTATTGGAAAAAAGATTTAGAAAAATCAGATATTCCATATAGAAAGATACATAATACAAGACACACATTTTGTTCAACAATGATTTCAAGCGGGGAAGATGTAAATTATGTTAGTAAAATTGCTGGTCATTCATCAACTAAAATGACACTTGAAGTTTATTCAAAATATATTCCTAATAAAAATAGGAACTTTGGAAAAATATTTAATGAAAGTTTTTGACACTGATTGACACCGAATTGACACCAAGATTTTTAAAAGTCTTTGAAGATACCGAAAAAAAGGGGGATTTTTAAAAAGTGGTGCGGATGAGAAGACTCGAACTTCCACACCGTGAGGCACCAGATCCTAAGTCTGGCGTGTCTACCAATTTCACCACATCCGCAATAAATTTTTTGAAAAAA
>Ga0172378_10004964_pt1 | contig 12440 bp, 9 predicted proteins | sample GrowelOW332metaG_FD_119755 | JGI IMG/M metagenome (GOLD analysis project Ga0172378, IMG submission 119755) | Groundwater microbial communities from an aquifer near a municipal landfill in Southern Ontario, Canada - Pumphouse #3_1 metaG | ecosystem: Environmental > Aquatic > Deep subsurface >...
ATATCTGGTTTTTTGAAGCAACCGCTGCTTTACTAGAAACGGAAGCAGGTGAATACTTTGTTGGAGCTTCTTATGTAACACCAGTTAATTATACGAAATACGAAAATTTTATGTACACAATGGCAAAATCATCATTTTTTAGTGAAGGAGAAATGCAAAGTCATGGTTACGCTGCTCATGCTTTCTTGAAATATTTGCGTGATGGTTATTTTGAAGATGATAAGAATGCTTTTTTACCATTATTAATGAATTGTTTCAGAAATGAAGTTAATAATAATTTTGAAGATGATTTTACGATTATCTCATTAAAAGCGATAACGGATGCATCAAGTACTAATTACGCATCATTTAGATATGATATCCGTGATTTTTACTTAGATTTGGCTGGAGAAACTTTTGCAAGTTTTAAATCAGCTTATGATGCAAAGGCTGATCCTTATTATCCGATCTTAAAAGAACAAACAGCAACGATAACCAGTAAATCACCAATTTTCATGATACCGATGCGTTATATTCCATATTCTGTTCAAGCATCTATTGTTAGGATTGAGTATGACTTAGATCAATATAAAAATGATAGCCCGGTATTATTGGTTAAGACGGATGCCCTAGCTTCATTTGCGGAGAATATGATCATTCAGGTAACGACAAATGGTACAGAATTTGAAAAGTTAAATGATAATGGCCTTTATGTCAATAATGATGTCAAAGTAAACAATGTCAAATACAATTATCGTTTGATCGGTGTCGAAGAGATCCATGACTATATACCATATGGATTACAGGAAAACTCTCGGGATCCATTTGGAGTTGATAGTGCTAGTACAGCAGGTACCGGTGGTTATACGATCGCTGTGATGTATCGTCCTTCAATGGTTACTTTAGCGAAAGGCGCTAACAACGAATTAATCATTGATATGCCACAAAAAGAAGCATTATTCGCAGCTAACTTAACAAAAGGTTGGTTAGTTGAGATCACGGTGCCAGGTTATGATCTACCATTAGTATTTGAGTGTTATGACAATCAAATGTCATTACAAGTCTTATATGGAAGTTATTTATTATCGTTAAGCGAAAATAAGGACAAGATTGAAACTGCCGCAAATAATTTGGCACTTTCAAATCTGGCGATCAAATATGATTACGATTGGGATGCGATGAATGAAGCGATCACAAAAACAATCAGAAAAGGTAATACTTTTACCGTAACGGTAAGAGAGATAGCTAATACGACAACGCCGGTTTATGGGCCAAAGAGTAATCCTGTAAGCATTGTATTTGAAGAACAGCAAGAGACTAAAATGATGACATTGACCAGTGTTCCGTATGCTCCAGGATCCGGCATTGATTATTACAATGGGTTAGCGTTATTGAATTGCTTGTTAAATATGGGCGATATAACGATTAACGATGATGGTTCGTTTACAGCTTCAGCGAGTTATAATGATAATTTTAGCGGGATTAATTATGAAGGTGGTCTAAAACAATCTACATATACGACACAGATATCACGTGAATTTAGTTTATCGTCGAGTATGACGATCAACGGTAATATTGATCTAAATAGTAAAAGCGGAACTATCACTTATCAATTATCAGTATCCGTTAATGATTCTTATAGTGACCCATCTTTAGGCAAAAACGGTAATCCGTATGTTGAACAGTATGTTCTTACGGATGTGATCAACGGTACTGGTACCATGAGTATGTATGGTTACGATAACTATATATTTGATCTAAACGGTGCGGGAAGTCGAAGTGGGACCTATTATAGCATTAATCTCGCCGGAATGGACTCAACACGAGACATCAGTGGAATGATCGGAACTAATTATGAAGCTTGGTTTGAAATCAATTAATACAAAATATGTCATTTAAAAACGGCTAATTCTTAATTTGTAGTGTATAATAAAAGGAATACTTTATAAGTATTTCTTTTTTATAAAAGGATCAATTATGATAAAAAAAATCACGATCATGCTATTAAGTATCATTCTGTGTGCATTTAGTGTTAGTGTTGTCCTTAAATGTGCGATTGGCGTAGGAGCTTGGGATGCTTTTAGTCAAACAGCATCAGGAATCCTAAAAATGAAAGTCGGAACATTTTCGATGTTCATGAACATTTCCTGTGTCGTTGGTCAGATAATCATTAAAAAACAATTCAAGGTCGCATTAGCTATGCAGATCGTATTATCCGTCTGCTTAGGAATTCTGATCAATTTTTTCTATTATCAAATATTAGCTAATATGCAGTTTAATTCTTATCTTTCAACGATATTGGTGTTTTTATTAGCTAATGCTAGTTGTGCCTTTGCAGTTGGTACTGTTACCGCCCAAAACATCATTAGTTTTCCACTTGAAGGTTTATGTATGACCATCGCTGTTAAAACAGGCAAACCATTTGGTAAGATCAGACAACAGGCTGATATCATTACCATGATCTTTGTGGTGGTCTTAGTTTTAGTGTTTGATGGTCAAATGACGATCCGTGAAGGCACCGTCATCGGGATGCTAATCTTTGGCCCATTACTTGATATCTATATGCGACATATCAAACCTTGGATGATCAAAAAACAAGTTTTTGAAGACTAGTAAGTGTCTTATCTATATAACCTGACAGGTTTTTAACACAAATCATTATAGTAATCTAAACGATAATCTTGTATAATTGTATAACGAGATATGGAGGAAAATATGAGTAAGAAATTTGTTTATCTTTTTGCTGAAGGTAGCGGAAAAATGCGTGAACTCTTAGGTGGCAAAGGTGCTAATTTAGCTGAAATGTCAAATTTGGGATTACCGGTTCCCTATGGATTTACTGTAACTACCGAAGCATGCACCCAATATTATGTTGATAATAAAACCATTAATGAAGATATCAATAAGGAAATCTTCGAATATCTTGCCAAACTGGAAAATATCAGCGGCAAGAAATTAGGCGATAAAAACAACCCATTATTGGTATCAGTTAGATCCGGTGCCAGAGCTAGTATGCCAGGTATGATGGACACTATATTAAATTTGGGATTGAATGATGAAGTAGTTGAAGGATTTGCGAAATTGACTAATAATCCTCGTTTTGCTTATGATTCTTATCGTCGTTTCATTCAAATGTTTTCTGATGTTGTAATGGAATTACCAAAACACAATTTTGAAATTATCATTGATGAGATGAAAGATGCTAAAGGAATTAAATTAGATACGGAGTTTACAGCTGATGATCTAAAAGATATGGTCAAGAAATTTAAAGCTTACTATACAAAAGAAAAAGGCGTTGAATTTCCTACTGATCCAAAGATCCAGTTGATTGAAGCGATAAAAGCTGTATTTAAGTCTTGGGATAATCCCCGTGCTATCTATTATCGTCGAATGAATGATATTCCAAGTGATTGGGGAACAGCTGTTAGTGTCCAAATGATGGTCTTTGGTAATATGGGAGAAGACAGCGGGACTGGTGTTGCCTTTACACGTAATCCAGCGACCGGTGAAAAGAAGTTATATGGTGAGTTCTTAATGAACGCTCAAGGTGAAGATGTCGTAGCCGGTGTTAGAACACCTAAGACAATAGATGAATTAAATGTGATCCTGCCGAGTGCTTATCAAGAATTTGTTAAGATTTGTAGTACATTAGAGAATCATTACCGTGATATGCAAGATATGGAATTTACGATTGAAAAGGGTAAATTGTTTATGTTACAAACGCGTAATGGTAAAAGAACTGCCGCTGCAGCTTTAAAAATAGCGGTTGATTTGGTTAATGAGGGGATGATATCCAAAGAAGCAGCGATTCTGCAAGTTGAGCCAAAATCTTTAGATTCATTATTACATCCGCAATTTGATCCTAAAGCATTAAAAGAAGCTAAAGTCGTTGCGACAGCATTGCCAGCATCTCCTGGAGCAGCATGTGGAAAAGTCGTTTTCAATGCGGCGGCTGCTGTTGAAGCTAAAGAAAAAGGAATAAAAGTTGTCTTGGTTCGTTTAGAAACTTCTCCAGAAGATATTGAAGGTATGCATGTATCCGAAGGTATATTGACGGCACGTGGAGGTATGACATCTCATGCGGCAGTAGTAGCTAGAGGCATGGGCACTTGTTGTATATCTGGATGTGGTGATATTAAGTTTGGTAATAAATCATTTACCCTAAACGGAGTCGTATTTAATGAGGGTGATTATATATCACTAGATGGTGCTACTGGTAATATCTATGCCGGGGCAATTAAAACGATGCCTGCCAGCATCAGTGGTAATTTTGATATGATCATGAAATGGGCAGATGAGTTTAGAGTACTAAAAGTTAGAACTAATGCTGATACACCAAAAGATGCCGCTCAAGCTTTGGCATTTGGTGCTGAGGGCATTGGTTTGACCAGAACCGAACATATGTTCTTTGATGCTGATCGTATTCAGGCAATGCGGGAAATGATCGTAAGTAATACTGAAGAACAAAGAAGAACTGCCTTAGCTAAATTACTACCGATGCAAAGAAATGATTTTGAAGGACTTTATGAAGCAATGGAGGGACATCCAGTAACGATCCGTTATTTAGATCCACCATTACATGAGTTTTTACCAACGGAAGAAGCGGACATCATAGCTTTAGCTAAAGATATGAAAATCAGCGTCACTGATCTAAGATCCGTTATCAGTGAATTGCATGAATTCAACCCTATGATGGGACATCGTGGCTGTCGTTTAGCAGTCACTTACCCTGAGATCGCGGAAATGCAAACACAAGCTGTTATTGAAGCGGCGTTAAACGTCAAAGCAAAACATCCTGATTGGAAAATTGTTCCGGAAATCATGATCCCATTAGTTGGTGAAGTTAAAGAATTGAAGTTTGTTAAGAATATCGTTGAGAAGATTGCTGATAAGATCATCGCTGATCATCATTCAGATATGAAATATATGGTAGGCACCATGATCGAAATTCCACGTGCTGCTTTATTAGCCGATGAAATAGCTACTGAAGCGGAGTTCTTCTCTTTTGGAACTAATGACTTAACGCAAATGACCTTCGGGTTCTCTCGTGATGATGCTGGTTCTTTCTTAGATAGTTATTACGATAACAAAATCTACGAACAAGATCCATTTGCTCGTCTTGATCAACATGGAGTTGGCAAGCTTATCGAAATGGCTTGTAAGCTAGGCAGACAGACCAGACCAAATATCAAACTTGGTATCTGTGGCGAACATGGTGGTGATCCAAGTTCGATCGAATTCTGTCATCGAATTGGCTTAACCTATGTTTCTTGTTCTCCATACCGTGTTCCGATCGCTCGCTTAGCAGCGGCACATGCGGCAATTAAAGATAAGGTTAAAAAATAATCTAAAAGAGATACGATTTGTATCTCTTTTTTTTATAAAAAAACAGGTAAATAAGGATTTAACTTAAGTAAAGTTTTATTTTAAGCCAGTCAATCACTGGTTTTCTTTGCTTTTTTATGTACTATCAAGATTACAAAACTGATTACAGCTGCACTAGTAAAAGCTAAACCAACGTAATACAAAGTGTGATATAAATCGATCCGTTTTTGCGTTTCGATGATTGAAGTATCAATATCAACAGGAAGCATCTTGCCATTATCTAAACTCATACGTGTTACGATATTAAATTCAGAAGGCTCATCTAGATTGATCGCCATTTTTAAATATGTTTGGTCGTTGTCATTGACAACCGTGATCGATTCACTTTTTTCAATAACTGTCGAATAAGGTAGTATGAATTCAAGTGAGACTTCACTAGCAGCTAATTCGGTATCAATTGCCGTTTTTAATGATAAAGGAAGATTATCGATTCCGGTAGCTGATATGATTTTACTAAGATCGGTTTTTAAATCCAAGCTAAAACTACTATCAAATGTTTCTACTTTGTTCGCTTGGTCAACGGACAACAAAAAGCTGATATCAGGATTGGTTAAAAGCTCGTTTAAAGTTTGAAATGCTTCTTCGTAATTGTTATTAGCTTTTGTTAAAGTAAGATCTAATTCAATATTATCATCATTAAAAGTTGTATTGGCTATAAAACCCATTTCTTGATAATATTTGACTGTGACTCTAGCCAGATTGTTAATTCCGTTCTTTAATTCTTGATCAAGATCGACTAAATCGATATTAACATGATAATTCAAGCTGACATTATATTTTTTGTCAATCTCGTATTTAATTGTCGCTTTGGTGCATCCTGTTGTGATTGCTAATAGCAAAATAATGAGAATAAATAGTTTAGTTTTACGCATTTTTAGCTCCAATCAAAATTTATAAGTCAAAATATTTGACTTATATATTGTTCCATCCGGAAGGACTACGGTTACAAAAAAGTTTTTTGTTCCTTGAGCAAAGGTGTCATAAGACCAATAGACCTTGTTTGCGGACTCATAAGAAACAGTTCCAATATAGGCATTCATTGCTTGGTTAGCGTAAACAGTCTTGATTGGAAAAAGATTACCGCCATTTTCATCACAACAAACTAAGGTGTAGATTGCTCCATCATTTTTGTAAATGTCATCCCAACTTATCTTATAATTAGTGAAATCTAAAGAACCAGACATCGCATCATGATGAGAAGTTCCTTTTGTGATTTGCAAATCAAAGCTTTTTCTTTCATAAGTGGTTTTCGTTATAGGTTCATCGGAGATAAACTGGTTGTAATATTCAGCTAAGCCAGGGACTTCATCAGCGAAGGGAATCAAGATATTCTCTTGGATGGTTCCATTATATGAATGCCATTGATAATTTACCTTTGCTCCATGAAGACTTTGATTGACATCAATATATTTCACAATATTTTTAGTCATTGGAGAACCCATTAATTGGACATAATCTTCAGCAGCCATCTCAATTAAATACCATTGATGATTATTTTGGTAATAAGTATAATCTTTATGCCAATCATACATGACTTTACCTACCTCAACATTACGAATCTTTTCGTAGTCTGTACCATGAAGTTTATTATTTTTAAAGAAATAATAGAATGTGTAGTGATGACCATATTCATGACTTAAAACATGAGCCATTTGAGAAACTTCCGTATACTTATCACCATTAAACAATTGTATTTTTCCACTGCTTCTATAAAAGGTAATACCACTACCTTTTGGGAATGCTGGAAAATCGATCACAATATGTAAACTTTCAAGTAGAGTCTGTTGATCACCGGCAGCATAAGAATCAGGCTGAGCATAAACAATTACTTTGGATAATAATTCGAATTCTTCTCCGTGTTTATTTAGCTTTAATTCATCATATAAATCCTTTAGTTTATCAGTTGTCCATGCATCACTATAACTTATCATCTTAAAACCTTCTTCGGTACGATAGCTATATTTTATATCCGGATCAATTTCTGTTTCTTCTTTATCTAAAGTAGCTAATGCTCTAGTATTTAAGATCTCATTACTTTGATGTAAATTAATGAATCGATCGATTGTTACTTTGTTTTCTTGTTTAAGCTTTAAATTATTTTCTAGAATTGGTATTTGGATATGTAAATAGACAGTCAAACTTAAGCAACAAAAAAGAACCAATAAAACTGCAAAAAACTCTCGTTTATCTTTATTATTCATCGGTTATTCCTTAAATATCTCCATATTATTATATTACATTTTATCTAATTAATCCTACAAAAATTAGTTGTTTATGAATATTTCTTTGATTTATTTGGCTTATTACACTAAAAAACGTCAATAATTTGTTGACGTTTAATATCCAGTTGCATATTAAATTAGTGATTAGTTGAAATTTCTTAAGATCGCTAAGACACCACCTGATAACTTAAGACTATCATTTGGTAAAATGGCGACTAAAACATGATTTCTTAGAGCTAAAACTAGTAGGTCATTTAAAAGATCATTATCACTAGCTTGTGAAATATTATTATCATTAAAATCAATCTTTCCATTTAAGCTAAAATCACTTTTGAATATTAACATCTGAATTTGTTTATTAGTGATATTTTCAATTATCGTCCCAATATTATCAGTTAATAATGGTGAGAAAGCATATTCTTCGATCATTGCCTTATTTTCCTTGATAAAGTTCTCTGTCATAACAGCATCAATATTTTGCTTAACTTTGTTATCTGCATGTGTATTAAATGTGCCGCTAAAACAAGAAGGGGATAAATATTGATTGTTGCTTAGCTGTTTTATCTCACTGTGATAAATATCCGGAGCGACCAAGAATAAAGGAATTTTATGATCTTTGTAGAAATTGTCAATAATGAACTTATCGACGTAACGGAAATATTTTTCTAATCCTTTAGTGCTGGCATTTGATCTGTCGATGCCAGTTGAATAAACCGAAGTGTTACGACCGGCAGTACGAACGGATTGATGTTTTTCCTCAGATCCTTTGTTAATGATCTTGTCATACGTATTTGGTTGATCTTCCTCAAATTTAACCTCGCTGACACCAATTCGATTTCCTTTATACAAAGAAAAATCAGTAGCGTCTATTGATAAAACATAATAGTCTTTATCAACTTGAAAATACTCTTGAAGTGATCTTAGATAAAAGACATCAGCCACATAACAAAGCTCTTTTATTGAAGTATTTAATTTATAGACGACGCATTTTTGATCGTTAAGTAAAATCACTAGTCCATCTAAAGTCGTATTCCAAAAATCTTGATCTTCTTTGATCATTTCTAATGGCTGGATAAATTTATCTAAGTTAAGCTCAGGATATTTATCCGTTAACCTGTTTTTGGCATCATTAACTAAATTCTTATAAAGGATCTGATCTTTTTTATTTATTTGTCTTGCTGTTGGCATGCTGATCGTTACACATGGTACATTATGCTGATAAATAATTAAGTCAGGAAAACTGTAGGTTAATATATGATTCATTTTATGCCTCCTTAATTATATCGATTGATTTTCGCTACATCTTATCGATGTTTACTAATTTAAGTATATGCTAGATAACCTCAAATGTAAAATCTTTGACAATCGATATTTAAGGGCAATTCATAGATTATATCAAGCTTATCTGTTATAATAACCAAGAGGTAAGTACATGTTTCATGTTAATGATGTTCGCAATTTTCTAATCTGTAAGCAGTTGTTTGTTAACACGCTCAATAGTGAGAGAATCAATTATCAACAATATATTCATATGGATGAAACTTTAAGTATCATCGCTAGCAAGAAATTAATGATAAGCGATGCTTTTTTTGGTCAAAGAGGTGATCAGAATGAGAAAACATTAATGGCGATGAATGACAATGAATGGTTGATTAAAGCTCGTTTTGAATACAATAACTTAAGAGTTAAGATTCCCTTCATGCATAAGCATGATGGTAAGTGGGATATCTATTTTACACGCAACGAACTTTTTCCCAAAGAAGATAGCTTAATCTATATGACTGATACATTATGGGTCTTGAATAAATTAATGATTGATATTGATCAGGTATTTATAATCCATTTTAATCAGGATTATCTTCGCGATGGCGACATAGATTACGATAAATTAATGACAATCAGTGATTGCTTTTATAATCGTCATAATAATCAAGCAAACAAGATCAAAGATATGATCAATAATAAAACTAGAGATCTGACTAAAACACTCAGTGAAATGGAAAAATTTGATATTACCAGTCTTAAAAAACCAGTACGTGAAAGTAAATGCACCAATCGGTTCAGGTGTCGTTTTTATGAAGACTGTTTTCCAGAAGAAAGTAATCTTGACGATAATAGTATCTTAACCTTAACAGGTAGTGAAAAGAAATATAAAATGTTTCGTGAGGGCATTTTAACCTTAGCTAACACTGATATTGAACAGATTGAGGGAACCAGACAACAATATGCACAGATCATGGCTGATCGTAATGACGGACTGTTCGTCGATAAACTTAATTTGCAGCTTTGGCTGAAAGATACGCTGAAAAAGCCATTATCTTTTCTTGATTTTGAGTGGGATCGTTATGCGATTCCACCATATGATGGAATGAAACCTTTTGATGTCTTATTATTTCAATACTCTCTGCATATTTATAATAAGCGATTAAAACACAAAGAGTTTATCGGTATGGATGATTGTCGTATTGAATTCATTGAGTCACTGCTACATGATTTACCAAAAAGTGGATCAATAGTAGCTTTTAATACTAGTGGTGGGGAAGCGTTACGGTTAAGGGAATTGCAACATTCCTTTCCTCAATATCATCAACAACTAGAGAATGTGATAAATAGATTAGTTGATTTTAGTGTTCCATTTAATCTAGGGATTGTCTATCATCTGAAAATGAAAGGCTTTTATTCGCTAAAGAAGATTGTTGAAGTTATTGATGAAAATTATTCGTACAAAAAGCTGGCTATCCCGCAAGCCATGATGGCTGTTGATAGTTGGCGTAAATTGAATGAGATAAAAGATAGTGCAGAAGGGATTGAGTTACTAAACAGTTTACTTGCTTATTGTGCAATGGATACATATAGTTTATATTTAATTTACCAATGGTTTTTAGAAATATGCGAAGCGGGGGAATGAGTTATGCCTAGTATCGTTACTCATACATTAATGGCTGAAAAAGTCCTTAAATCGATGCCTGATGAACAGTTAAAAACACTTATCAATAATAACAAGCAGGCATTTTTGCTTGGTGTCAATGGCCCTGATTTTTTATATTTTTATAATGCACTTCCTTGGAGTGATCAAAAAATACGTAATAATTTCACTTATCTCGCTAATGAAATGCATAGTGGGCATGTCAATGACTTTTATCAAAAGCAATTAATATGATCAAGCATGAAGATGATCCAATACTTAAGGAAACGATGATCTCCTACTTAGCGGGACATTTATGTCACTGGGCCTTGGATTGTACAGCACATCCTTTTATCTTTTATCGAACCAATGGAACCACTGAAGAGACAAAATATTGGCATTATCGTTATGAAGCGATGATCGATACTTATATGATGGATTACTTAAAGGATGAAAATCTTATAACATATCCTCCGGCTAGTTTACTAGAACATGATGAATTAGTGATAAAAGCGATCACTGAAATTTATCGATCGCCAGTAAAAGAAATTTGGGACTTTGATTTATACGAAAAGAATATCAATAAGGCGTTTCGAGATTTTCATAATATCCTAATGCTGATCTATGATCCGATCGGTATTTGGTTTTATATCATTCAAACCATCGAGATCATTCGTAAGAAAAAATGGTCATTTACCAGTCATTTCTTGATGTTAAAACTTGATGATACCAAAGATATCTTAAATATGACAAAACAAAAATGGAGTAATCCATGTGATTGTAGTGAAGTACATAATGATAGTTTTATCGAATTATTTGATGCAGCTATTGATCTTGGAGTTAAAACACTTAAGCTTTTTGATAATGCGACCCAAAAAGATCATGCCACAGCTTTACTTAAATTAATCAATAACCGAAGTTATGATACCGGTTATCCAGATTTTAGAACAATGAAGTATTATGATTCAATATATTAAAGGAGAAAAATATGCGAATTTATGATTTACATGCTGATATCGGCACGGATATTTTTGATCGGATTAAACTCGATAATGATAAGGAAATTCTTAAAAATCATCATTTGAACAAGCTAAAAAAAGGCGAAATCAGAGGAGTGGCGATGGCTTGCTTCTTTAAAGGTGATGAAGATTGGCCGACTATGCAAGAAATGGTTCACTTAACACAAACTGAGATTAATGCCAATAAAGATCAAGTAAGATGGGTCAAAGAAAAAAAGGATATGATCATTGATGATCACTTATTAGGGATCATCAGTGTCGAGGGTATGTGTGGCATAAAGACTAAAGTTAAAGATAAGATCGATTGGTTATATGAAAATGGCGTCAGGATCGGTTCACTTTGTTGGAATGACAGTAATAAACTCGCTGAAGGATGGCCCAATAATCCTTTGCGTGGTCTAACAAGACAAGGACAGATCGTGATCCGCAGAATGAATGAGCTTAATATGATCGTTGATATTTCTCATACCAATGAAAAATCTTTTTGGGATATCATTACATTAAGTGATAAACCAATCATCGCTACTCATTCTAATGCTAGAAGCCTTTGTAATCATCAACGCAACCTCACTGATCAACAAATAAAAGCCATCGCACTCAAAGGTGGTCTGATCGGTTTAAACGCAGCTAAGGGCTTTGTCAGTCTTCTACCATCTGAACAAAATGCCTTAACTTTAGCTAAACACGCTAAATATATGGCCGATATGGTTGGATATCAACATATTGCCTGTGGTTTTGATTACATGGATTTTTTTGAAGATGAACATGGTGATTCAATGGCTCATGATTTAACTAATGCGGCTGATAGTCAGAACTTAATTCATGCTTTAAAAGAAGTTGGTTTCACTGAAAAAGAGATTGAAGCGATCGCTTATAAAAATGTTCATGATTTTCTAGTTAAATATTTGTAAAGATTTCAGTTATTTTTCC
>Ga0172378_10004965_pt1 | contig 12439 bp, 16 predicted proteins | sample GrowelOW332metaG_FD_119755 | JGI IMG/M metagenome (GOLD analysis project Ga0172378, IMG submission 119755) | Groundwater microbial communities from an aquifer near a municipal landfill in Southern Ontario, Canada - Pumphouse #3_1 metaG | ecosystem: Environmental > Aquatic > Deep subsurface >...
CACCTTCCAGGGAGAAGACAAGTTTAATCCAATTGAAAATAACATGTTTGTATCCATAACGTCAAAGATAATTCTTTTGGAGAAATAAGATTATGATTTACCCACACGATTCAACACAGACCCGTTTTTATTCCTTGAATTTTTCTACCTTTTAAACTAGAATCTTCTTTGTCAATAACATACACTCATTATATTTCATCTCGCATTCTTATCTTTTTATAGGGAAACGAGCCAACATCTCGTCCTCATATTTACATTTGCCCATTTTTATCAGTGTTACAATCTAACATTCTGTGAATAATCACAAATACTTTTGACAGATACATCCACCTCTGCTATATTCGCAATTTTGACTGATAATCAACCCCCTGCTTGAGATATGTCATTAATAATATGACTCCAACAAACGTCACTGGCAATGCGATTAACGACCCTAATCCCGATCCACAAAAAGTATCATATATACCATGCAATAATGCAGGGATAGCTATTGATAAAAAATACAATGATCTTCTATACTTAGGATACAAACTTGCAAATGCAATAAAATAACCGGCTATGCCACACCAAATAGCATGCAAGAATGGCAAACTTGTTAATCGAGCAATATTATAGAGAAAAGCAGATGTATAATCTAATTCTTTATTCACTGTCATCTGATATTGAACTCCCTCAAATACACCAAAGGCAATTCCTGACATCAGGCCATAGTAAACCAATGTTTGTGGAATAAGAGGTTCTTTGGCTTTCCTTGCTATTATATACACCGGTATGGCTTTACCTAATTCTTCTGGAACACCAACGCCAAGTATAAATCCAATCAAAGATAAAGGTATCCCTAAATTTGTCATGTACATGAATGGATTGAGGGATGGAATCCCTAATATATCCCATATCAAGAACACGAAGAACTGTGTTAGGAAAAATACTAATACAGTTGTTTTGATAGTCACTTGCGGCGTTTTGAAGAACGAAAAGAAAAACATTCCCCATATAACAGCAAAATAGAGAGATACTAGGTAAAATACTAGGTATCCACCAATAGGCATGAAACTCAGAACAGAAGGAAATAATCCTATGGCGGCAAGTATCAGAAGAGTTTTATCTGATATCCATTTCTTTTTCTGAAACGAGTCTATGGGAATAATCAGCTCTGATCCGATTTTTTTTAATTGTGACAACAAGTTCCCTCCATGAGAAACATTAGCTCTTAATCCATTTCTTTCAAGCAAAACTCTGACTGTGGTTTCTTCTGTGCTATTAGCATCTTTTGCTTTATCACACAAGAGAATTTGCCCACTATTCACATAAGATAGTAGGGTCTGTTCGTCATACGGTCCGAACTGCTGTTTATTCCTAATTATATAAATCATTATCTACTCGTTAATGGTTCGGAAAAATATTTTTTTGGGAAACTTCCTTTTTCTGAACAAGACCCATACTAGTCTTATGCTGGCAAAAAATAAAATCCAAAAAAAACTGCTATTTAGTATATTCTCGCCATTAATAATATACATGATGATTATCAAACAAGGTAGGATACTTAACTTGATAAATCTGACAATCATGAGTTCATCATGTACAGATTCTATTATACACCCCTCTCTATTTGCAATATCCATTATATCAGATATATCAGAATCAGATAATCCTCTTTCCTTTAAATCTTCTTTTATATCTTCGAAAGTATGAGCAGCTTCCCCTATCTGTGCAATAACATATTGTACGTATTTATCAATATCAACCACTTTTCTCTAGTTATTTACTAATTGGACAATAATCAATCTATCTCCTTCATTCTTTCCAAGAAGTATTTTCTTACCTTCCGTAAGTTCCACATATTGGCCAACTTCTATCTTTTTATTCAAGTCATTATCCCATAAATTATCAAGACGGCGATTGATTAAAATCCAATGATTATTGTAAAAATGAAAATCTCCTACTGGTTTTTTATCTTCTTCCCGTGTCTTTTCATTTGGAGCTATCTTATTATTAACATGCCACATATATAATGTCTGCTTATCATAAACCATTAATCTATAATTCTCAGGTTTAAAAACACCTTGTTTAGGAGAATAATAGAAATTCAAGACTGGCAATTGACCATGATATTCCATTCCACAGAAAGGACACTTTGGTTTTCTTGTATTATCAAAAACGAACCACTTTTCCTTACAATTAGGATTCTGACATGGCTGCATCAAATCTGTTGTCTTCACCAAGGCTTGTTCCCACTCATCTGCAGTTGGACGTTTAGCCGGATTATGCAAACCATCAATAAATGCCTTATCAAAAAGAGTTTTCAAATAAGGGCCACAAATCGTATATGGAAGTTTCGTCACATCCCCCTGAGGAAGTTCACTTGGTGCTAAACTCTGTATTTTAGGACGATTACTTTTATCTGTTGGATGTTCAACAAACAAAGCCATCTTCCCCATTGACAATTCCTCATCCTTTGCCGCATCTAAGTCATTTACCTTTCCACCCCTAAGAGGATGACGATTTAACAGATACATATAAATTAAGACAGCTAATGCATGTTGATCGGTCTGCCTTGAGGGTAATTTCTTATTAGGATCACCAACCTTCAATGCTCGTGATTCAAGAACTTCTGGAGCTATAAAATCAGGTGTTCCAACTACATCCGGTGGATATTTACCAGGAACCACAAGTCCATCGCAATCAATGATAGAAGCACTTCCTGTCGAAGGATCGACCAATACATTTTTATAGGACAAATCAGAATGAGCCAGTCCTGCAGCGTGTAATCGACGAACTGCACGCGCAATCTTTATACACATATGATAATGTGTCAACCAATTACCTAAATGTTCCGGTTCTATAAATTTATTGCGTAGTTTTGCAGAGGCGAACCATTTACCTTCTTTTTCCTTTCCTTTAAATCTTCCCGAAGAGAAAAAGAAATGTTTGTGATATGTCGGACATACAATACCTAATTTTCCATTCCATTCGACCATTTTTTCTGGCCAACAAAAAAGATTCTTCCAATATTCTCCTCCAACTTGCTCAAAAATTCTTTTGCGATACGTATCAACAATATTATGCAGTCGATCTCTCGAGTTTGCATCTTGTCGTGTTCTAAAAAAACCAACAACATAACTTTTATCCGGACTAAAATACACATCCTTCATGGCACCTGAACCTATTACTTCATCTACAAATTCCACAGTAGAACCATCTGTTGCTGTAAGTTTTATTGTTTTTGCCATAATTAATATAATATTGCCAATGTTCTATCGTCATGATTTCCAGCAGACCAAAAGTTCAACCAACCTAAAAGTTGATTTTTCGATTCTTCATTGTCATCCGACAAATCTACCCCTCCTATTTCGTCGTCTGGAAATCCTGTTTTCAATTTATTCCAAAATTCCTTCCACTTTTCAACATCATTCAGATTATTTTCTGTCTCAAACATTGGGTCAGACACTCCATCGGTCATTAACATGAGAGCCGTAAAATCATCTTCAATCGAAAAACGTAATCTGTCAAATACTGCTGTACCATCTTTGAAAATCTCAGGCATAGTTAAAAATCTGGTCTGCCCCGAGTATTCTCCTTCGTCAGGAACACCTAGTAACTTTATTGTATTCTTTTCCTCATTTAATATTGCCATAGCTCCATCACCGACCCAATAGGATGCAACGAACCAACCAAATTCAAACTTTTTGCAGATTGCAAACATTAATGTTGTTGCAAAATCTTTAGCGCTCGTACCGTTATTGTCATTTGACGCTTCTTTTATTGACTTGTGAGCTTTAAAGGCAGCATTGCCGATAATACTATAAATGGTGTTGGCCATATCCTTTCGGGCTTTTTCTTCGTCTTCTGCGTTATTATAAGCAATAATTTGTTTTTCAAAATCTTCACTATGAAGAAGTTTCTCCTTACAGAAGTCAACAACTACATTACATGCTATTTCTGAACCTTTGCGAGAAAATTTAGCAGAGCCAGCTCCATCAGCAACGGCAATTATGTACCAATCAGATTCATCGCAATGAAATAACTTGAAGTGATCATCCCGCGCCTTACCTTCCTGTGCATGCGATCGACCTCTTTGACTTGCTGCAACAATATCCTTTCTTGGCCCAGTTTCTTCTTTTTCTTCCACCCTTACGTAATCCACCTCCGAATCTGGTTTGAAGAATGGAATATTTTCAGAAGTTGGTATATTTTTCCATAATGTTCTAGGATCTGGATTAAAAGCTATAGGAAGATTAATAGAAGATAATTCTTCTCCTTCAATCCAACCTTTGCATTTAAAATACAATGTAAGTGTAAAGTCTCCAGGAACCATTGGTTTTCCTGTCAATGTACATTCATTATCATCTGATATTTCACATTTCAGATTGACACGATCACAACCATCTATCCAAAAATCTTCAACAAGGTCTTTTGAAATGGTAAACGTGGCGGCATAATCCTTACGTACGGTACCATTGGCAAGTCTAATACCTAAATCCTTTATTTTATTTTCAATGATTATTTTATTGTCCATACGACTTTTATTATATCTATTCCAAGCTTCGTTTATCAACCATTTTTGAAAATCATCACCTTGAGCTAACGAAGCTTGGATTCCACATAGCTCTAATAAGTTTGTTATTATACTCATATAATTATCCTCTTCCTCTATTTACATCCGTACCACCTTCTCCTATTGTAGACAATTCACCCTCAAGACCACACCAAGGGCACTTATTGTGTGAATTATCACCAACACAGAAGACATTTCCACACTCACATACAACTAGTCCCAATTGGTTTCCACAGCAAGGACACGTGGGTTGACCTAACAGCTCCTGTGTATTTATATTGCGATTTGACATGCCATCAACAGAAAGAGATTTATATACTTCTCCATCTATAGGATAAGCTCCTACCAACTTATAATACATCACCAACATATCTCCGAGACTGTCGTATTTATCATCCATTTTCTTTAATCGCTTTGCATATTTAATCAAGTAATTTTTACCTGACGTCTGGCATTTTCCTAACAACACCACAAAATTTTCATCAACAAGGCAAGGCCTATTATGATCTACCTTCTCTAGGTTAATCCCATCTACAGGAGCAAGTTGAATGTCATCGATTGCACAATCAGAAACAGAAACACTTGTAGTCTTTATTGAAGCCGTAATCCATTTAAAAAACTTCGAGAAAGACTCTACATCTGTTTCTTTCAACAACAACACATTATCACTTATTTCTCCAAGTATTTGAGTATTAACATTATCACCAATAGAAATTGCAACCAAGTTACATGACTTACGATATTTATTATTCCATCTAGCAAATGTCTGTTTATAATTATCTGTTGGCATCCCATCTGTAAATAAGAAAACAATTGGTTTCCAATCGCCTTTTTGCTCTATGGTAGTTTTCTGAATAGAAGCATCCAAATCATTCATCAAAAAATCTAATCCTTCACCTAAAGAAGTACCTCCTCCAATAGGAAATATGGGTGGATAAAATTTATATAACTCGGTTAGTGGAGAAAGACATTTAGCCTTTCCCGCAAACGCAATTACTGATACATAAACTGTTTCCAGCGCATATGGATCTACGCGCAACTCTTGAATAATGGTACGCATTCCATTTTGCACTTGCTCTATTGGTTCGCCAACCATCGATTCGGATACGTCGACGAGAAAATAAACTGGCAATCGTCTCATAATATTATCTTTTTCTATCAATCATAATTTGGTCACTTTGTTTCTATTCATGGACTATTCCTTTTCATCAAATAAAAAAATCACGAAAGTTTATCCACGTCGTCTTTTCCCAAACGTCCATCGACAAATATTTACTCTTCTTATTTTTTAAAGTTGTTCGTCATTGAATTAATATTGTTAACCTAAATTTAATCATGTTATATAACCACATTAACCTCTTCCGGAGCAGGAGGCAAAATCATATCTTCTGTTGCTCCGATACTTCGATTCCCATTTCCAACCACATCGGATACCCATTGAAAGAACGTTTTAAAAGAGGTACTATCCATCGTATCAAGAGAGTAAACCTTGTCTGTTAATTTCTTCAATGACTCTTTATCGGCCTTCATTCCGGCTGCACATGCTACAATTGTCGCAAAATGTCGTTTCCGTACTTCTCCAATCATTTGATTATACAATTGGATGTCTGACGGTTTTCCATCTGTCATTAAGAACAACAATGGCATCCAATCCCCTTTTTTTTCTAGAGTACTGAGGCATACTTCCTTATCTACATTCTTGCACAACATTTCAAGAGCAGCGCCTGTAAATGTAGGACCACTATCCGGAGCAACGATATCCGGCATTTGTACATCTTCAAGAGCCGTAAGAGACATAAGTTGCTTTATCTCTCGATCAAAAGTAATAATGCTCAAATAAGTTGTTTCTAATGCATACGGGTCTTGCCTAAGACACGAAAGCATTGTTTCCAAACCTACTTTCACAGATTCAATCGGCTCTCCTTTCATAGAACCCGATGTATCTATCAATATGTATACAGGTAACCGTCTTGCCATATATTATATTGTCGTTAAATTATTTTTTTGTATATAATATCTGTATTCCATTCGCCATGGGTGTAAATTCCCATAGATGGTAATAACCATTTCTCAAGTGATATTTTAATCGTTATCTTCTTTATTGTATCCCAAATAAGCACCAAAAATTGCACTTCCTATTAGTATGAGCCAGAATGTTGATTCTCCATCACTCTCATACGAATAGCCTTGAATATCAAGGATTTTTGATATAAAAAATATGTAAATGGGCAAAATATGAACCCCATTATTCCTCCAACAATTGAAAAGTTAGGTACTATGTATTTAATCGGAAGACTTACAAGAACTGCTCCAAATGCTAAAGCATACCAATATTCGGTTTCTAACCAGATTGCTAATAATGATAGAATTATAGCTATAATTATACTAGCACCAAATCCTGCTATAAATGCAAGAAAATATTTTGGTTGTTTTTGTCCTTGATCTGAAACATTCTCTGCATTTGAATTATTATCAATTCTAATTTTTGATAATTTATCAATATCGTATTCCGTCATAATTATCTAAAAACAAATTAGTTATTCAAAACAACCTTGAGATAGAAATATTTCAAGGCATATATATTATAGTAAAAATGCTAAATTAGTCGGAAAAAGTATTGCTTCTGCATTTAATTTTCGAAGCAATACTTTCTCTGTTCCGTCAACCTTGACGTCTGCGCCAATCTTTTTCCCCTAGCCATTCAGCTTCATCTACATCGATTTTTCCAAGAGACACTTCATCTTTCAATAAGAAATTCGAAATAGATTGAACAAAGAATGGTTTCCAACTAGTGTCGTTAGCCTTTCTTATAACAGCATCAATTAACTCAAAAAGGAAATCAGCTTCCTCTTTGTCAATAATGCCATCTGCATACAAAACATCTTTTAGTTTTTGCTACTTCTTCGGCATCGCTAACACCGTCAACAAGAAATTCATTTTTTAATCCTGTAAGTTCATAATGTATTGAATTATTTGTCATACAACAATATTGACTTCAGGAGGAGGTGGTGGCAATTCACTTAGGCTACCGACATCTTGTCCGTTATCTTCCACTTTCATACTACCCGCACTAACAGACGCAGAAACCCATTTAAAGAATGATTTAATCGTAGCACTATCCGCTGTATCAAGAGAAACAACACATTCTGTAATCTGCTTTAGTATATTTGTATTTGCACCTGATCCAGCAGCACAAGCTACTATCATACCAAATTTTCGTTTCTTTAATTCTATCAAACCTTTATTAAAATCATCAGTAGGTTCTCCATCTGTCATAATGAATACTAATGGTTTCCAGTCTCCCTTTATTTCAGTTGTGGTCTTTGTAACTTCTTGATCCACTTTAGAGGCCAACAATGCCAATGCCTCTCCTAAAGCAGTACAACCTGACGCATCTATATTAGGCTGCTGAAATGCAGATAATTCGGTCAATGGAGTTACTTGCTGTGCAGTACTATTAAACGTAATAATACTTAAAAAGGCAGTTTCAAGTGCATACGGGTCTTGTCTCAATGTTGAAATCAACACTTGCACACCATTCTTAACTGCTTCTATTGGCTCTCCATACATCGAACCTGATGTATCGAGCAATAAATAAACCGGCAATCGTCTCATGATTAATAAGTTTATTAGTTATTATAAATATCTTTGTTTTACCGTATTAAGAGTATTTTCAAAATCTCTATCTTTAGTAGGCTCTCCAATAGCATTAAATTTCCACTCTCCGTTTTTTTTGTAGAATACACCCATAACCATAGATACACTACCTGCAAATGCAGGATCATTAGCAACGTCATATGTAGCAAAGACCTCTTTGACTATCGTAGGAGTACCTTCGTAAATACGAATAGACGCAAATGGGATTGTCTTAAAATCCTGACCTCTAAAGCTGTTAAGAACAAATGCTATTTTTTCTGTTTTCTGATTCAACTTAGTTAAATCTACAGAAATGACTTCATTGTCCAATCCATCATTTCCATCTGTATCTCCCGTAAGATCATCTCCACTATGTTTTATTGCTCCGTCATTCGATTTCAAATGGCGAAACCACACTCTGTCAATAATGCTTCCTGCTGCATCAAATTCCGCACAACTCGCATCTAAATCAACAGCTTCGGTTTTTGTCATACCAAACCACCCCTTCTTTTCAATTGCTCCCCAATTAACACCAACACATACATTGGTTAACTTTGAACCATTTGTTTTCTCTAGATTGATTCGCTGTCCTTTCTCTAATCTAATAGCCATATATAATATTATTTATTATAATTCTTAACTACACGAACGATAGTATTAACAATAGATTTATCCTCAAATGCATCACCTATTGCACCAAATTTCCATTCTCCGTTACGTCGATAAAGTTTACCCATCACCAGTGCCCGTTTTCCTACACAATTCGATTGCGTTGCCACATCATATTGAGCAAAAACCTCTTGAACTTTAGACGGTGTACCTTCATACATACGTATTGAAGCATAAGGAATCTCTGAAAAATCTCCTTTAAAATCGTCATTATTATAAATATTCAAGAAGAATACAATCTGATTAATCTTTGGATTTACTTTTACAAGATTAACTGTGATAATTTCATTGTCTAACCCATCATCTCCATTTTGATCTCCTTCCGTATCATCTCCTGTATGATGAAGAGCTTTATCTAAAGAATCCAATTTTCCATTAGGAAGACCTACATTATGTCGACTAAATTGATATAGGGGAGAGTAAATGTGGTCACAAATCTCACCATTTTCATCAAACATCAAACAACTAAGATCTAAGTCCACATCAATAGTGGTATTCACATTTCTATATTCCGTTTTTCTTCCGAAACCCAAAAAGCCTTCATCAACAACGACTTCACGTCTTTCCGTACGTAATAGAGCGCCCCAATTACAACCAACACAAAAATTAGTTAATTTCGAACCATTTGTTTTTTCTAGGTTGATTCGCTGACCTTTTTCTAATCGTATTGCCATAATATTTTTCCTAACGTTTAATTCCTGATGTCCAATGAAAACCCCATCCATATATTTCATCACAAGCTGAATGATTTCTATGAAATGTCGAAAGTTTCTTTATTCGCAAAACATTTCCTGGTTGAACAGTCATCTCCGATATCACACAAAAACGACCAGAACATTCTTTATTATCAAGCTTCATCAAACAAACAGGAGTATCTCCTACCTTTATCTCCACTTTTGCTTCTGTGGTCAACCATGAAGGAACTCCTTTCCATATAAAAGCATAAACTTGCATTCTTTTAATAAAATGTAGTCCTATTGGATTTATTACAATTCTCTCACAAAAACGCAGTAAGTCACGATGTCCCAAATCATCCCCCATATGCCATATATAAGGTGAATACTTAAAAGAACCCTGAGATGTCTGTTGGTCTTGAGTTCCTCCTCTACTATTAAACTGGACGGGATCTATCAAGCCACGCGTACCATCATTCAACTCATAAAAAACACCCAAATCAAGATCTATATCCCTACGAAATAAGCGGGATACAGAATCCACTACAGTCCGTAACAAGTTACGCCGCTCTCGCATCTCTATAAAATTCCATCTTAATTCTATAGTAATACCCTGAGAAATCGAATTTGGAAGGGTTTTCGAACAATCAACAGAAGCCTCTTCCCCATACCGTTCTATTAGCATATTCATTCTTTAATCCTTAGAGCCTGGAGAAAAATTGAATCCCCATCCAAATTTATTACTCATTTCTTCATGCCCATTATAAAATTGGACAAGTTTTTGAACAAGCATTGAATTATCTGAATTAACATCAATTTTAGCTATTACGCAGAATTTCTTACTATTATATTGCCGTCCCATCTCAACAATAACATTTTCAACTCCAGGAATAGACACATTAACAACTGCATTAGTGTCTGCCCATTTCGCTGCACCTTCATAAATGAAGGTATACACGACAATAGTTTTTATGTCCTTAACTCCCTTTGGATTAACCAGTATGGTTTCTCCTGATTCAGAAGAGCCTCCTCTATCATCTCCTTTGTGCCATATCCACGGAGATTGAGTATAGCACCCCTGACGTGTTTTCTGATCCTTTCTACCTCCTCTTCCTTGTGAAAATTGCAAACCATCAATTAACATTTTGTCTCCATTTTGTAGCTCGTAGTAGCAACCTAAGTCTAAATCTATGGCTCCTCCTAAAATTTGTTTCAAAAATGAACCCTTACTCCAATTGAGATTAATTTTTATCTCTCCAGAAATGTCATTTCCTTCTTTACTAAGATTTATACGATGTGCATCACCGACTTTCTCTAATCGTATTGCCATAATTAATTTTTATTAATTTTAATTATACTTATCTAAATATTCCTGCAGACCTTGTTTTTGTCCGACTCCAATCGCTTCAAACTTCCATTGTCCATTTTTCTTATACAATCGGCCAAATTCAACAGCCGTTTCAACACTGAAATCTTCTTCTAACTCATATTTCATAATTTCTTCACCAGAATCAGTATTGCATATGCGGATAAAAGAATTGCGCACTTGTCCAAAATTCTGTTTACGCTCTTCTGCTTTATGAATAGTCACAACAAAACATAGTTCCGTAATTTGAGAGTTAAATTTTGACAAATCCACTTTTATTTGTTCATCATCACCTTCTCCTTCACCTGTAAGATTATCTCCTGTATGCTCCACTGCTCCATCTGGCGATTTAAGATTATTATAAAAAACAAAATAATCGTCAGATACTAATTTTCGATTTTCACCTAAAACGAAAACCGATGCATCCAAATCAAAATCATTGCCAGTACATGATTCGTTTGTATCCCAACCCAATCCAACAGTAAACTTTGGTAATTCTACACTTACACGCTGTCCCTTTTCTAAATTTATTGCCATAATCAACTTCGTTTAACCCACATATTTATCAACAAAGAACTGAAGTCCACCTTTATAACCAATTCCCATTGCTTCAAACTTCCATTCATTATTTCGACGATACAATCGACCAAATTCAACAGCCGTTTCAACCGAAAAGTCCTCATCCAAATCATACTTAGCAATCTCCTCGTTAGTTACTGCATTATAAATTCTAATATAAGAATTACGTACTTGTCCGAAATTTTGTTTTCTCACATCAAATTCATGAATTGTCACAGTAAATATAATTTCCGAAATTTTCACATCTACCTTTGATAAATCAACCATTAATGTTTCATCATCACCTCCATCACTATTTCCACCAGACGTATCGTCATCACCAGCTTCCACAGCACCATCTGGCGACAATTTATTATTATAAAAAACAAAATACTCATCTTGAGGAAGCTTTCTATTTTCACCTAACATAAATGCGGATGCATCCAAATCAAAATCAAACCCAGTACTTTCATTAGGATCCCAACCCAATCCAACGCCGACTTTCGATAAGCCTATTTCAATGCGTTGTCCTTTTTGTAAATTAATTGCCATGTCTTGTTTTTTTTTCTGTTTTTAGCGATATAATTATGTATTTTTTACATAAAATCACATGATTCTACAATACATCGTGTGAGCTTTATATTCTTTTGTTATTATCATAATTCTAACATCATCAAACTACATGTGATTTTCATCTATAGAGTATCCTCATATCATGATTTTGCAAATTTCAGTATAAACGCTCATAGCACTTTACTATGTCATCTCCATACTCTTCATTACAACCACAAATTTATATAATAATCGTTAATATACAATTTTTCAGATTCAAAAAATCAACAGAAAAAAGACACATCTCACTAAAAGGATGTAGGCTTGTTGTCATTCATATATTTTATCTCTTCATTTAGTCTGCCACTTCACTAGTTCGGGGTTTAAAACGATACGTTTCGGTTGTGCTCTACTTCCTGTTATGTAATA
>Ga0172378_10004966_pt1 | contig 12438 bp, 8 predicted proteins | sample GrowelOW332metaG_FD_119755 | JGI IMG/M metagenome (GOLD analysis project Ga0172378, IMG submission 119755) | Groundwater microbial communities from an aquifer near a municipal landfill in Southern Ontario, Canada - Pumphouse #3_1 metaG | ecosystem: Environmental > Aquatic > Deep subsurface >...
AACGAAGAAGACAGTGGATAGTCATCATCTCCATACTATATGTAGTAGTGGTCGATGTCCTAATATGGGTGAGTGTTGGGGAAATGGCACAGCTACCTTTATGATTGGAGGAGATATTTGTACCCGAAATTGTAAGTTCTGCAATACTAAATCTGGACATCCTCTTCCTCTTGACGCAGCAGAGCCTATCCGTGTAGCGGAATCTATTGAATTGATGGGACTCAAACATGCGGTTATCACTTCTGTGGATAGAGATGATCTAGATGATTTAGGTGCACAGCATTGGGTCGATACAATACTTGCCATCAAAAAGCTAAATCCTAATACGACTCTTGAAGTGCTTATTCCTGATTTTAATGGACGTACTGAATTACTAGATAAAATCATTGCTGCAAAGCCTGAGATTATTAGTCATAATTTGGAAACAGTTAGAAGAATTTCTCCAGACGTAAGAAGTGTAGCGAAATATGATACTTCTCTACAAGTCATTGATTATATATCGACACATGGTGTGGTTAGTAAATCTGGAATAATGGCTGGACTTGGCGAAACGGCTGATGAAGTGTATACAACGATGGATGATCTTCTTAAAGTGGGATGCCAAATCTTGACAATAGGACAGTATCTGCAACCAACTCATGAGCATTATCCTGTCAAAGAGTATGTCACTCCTGAACAATTTGATAAATATCGCGAAAACGGTTTAGCTAAAGGATTTGATTGTATAGAAAGCGGCCCTCTAGTTAGGTCTTCTTATCATGCTGATAAGCATATCAGTATCGTAAATAGAAAGAAATAATCGTTTACCTAATAAAAAGAGGCTCAAGAAATAATTCTTGAGCCTCTTTTTATTTACAATATGTGTACTTTGAAAGCCACGGTCATCAGTTGATTAAAACCAACGAACGAAACAGAAATCTTGTCTGTGTGGCAAATCCTCATGCTTAGGGTACATACGATAAGCAAAATGGAAATCACCAGCATTGTTCACTAATTTGATACCAGTAAAGGTATAAAGATCCCCATCTTGTTTAGTTACTTCTAGGGGTTCAACAGAATAGGTATGTTCCTTTCCGTTTTCACCAGTATAGGTAGTAACTAATTCGATACCAATAGAATCATTAAGTCCTTTCTCATCAATGACCACTTCCATCTGATATTCATTACCTGCAGTAGCAGTGTGATGCAAAAATGTCTGGTCGATATTATTTGAAACGATTTCTATAGAGTCCCACTTAGAAGCAACTTCTTCCTTCCAAGCAGCTATTGCTTTTGCTTTCGCATTATCATTGGCAGTAAGAGATTTAAATCGTTTGGCTTCTTTATTATAGAATTTAGAATAATAATCATCAAGTTGACGCTTCATTGTATAATGTGGAGCAATCTTTGACATAGAATTCTTCATTACTTTAATCCAATCTGTAGGAATACCTGCATCAGTTCTTGCATAATAAAGTGGCAATATCTCTGTCTCTAAAATAGAGTAGATTGTTGCAGCATCAAGTTGATCTTGATGTTCTTGATTTTCATAAGTTCTTTTGTCAGTCAATGCCCATCCTGCATTTTCACGATATCCTTCGAGCCACCATCCATCAAGTACAGAGAAGTTAACCACTCCATTCATCAATGCTTTTTCACCGGATGTACCAGATGCCTCAAGCGGACGAGTTGGGGTATTTAACCAAATATCTACTCCTGTAATAAGACGACGTGCCAAGCGCATATCATAATTTTCTAAGAAAATAATTTTACCTAGAAATTCTGGACGACGAGATATCTCTATGATTCGTTTAATCAATCCTTGTCCTGCTCCGTCATTTGGATGAGCTTTTCCTGTAAATAAGAATTGGACAGGATACGCAGGATTATTTACGATCTTAGACAAGCGTTCCAAATCAGTAAACAATAGATGTGCTCGCTTGTATGTAGCAAAACGACGGCCAAAACCGATGAGTAATGCATCAGGATTAATCTGATCAAGCAATGAAACAATGCGTGATGGGTCACCTTGATTCTTTAACCAATTATTGCTGAATTCTTCACGAATGAAATCGACTAATTTATTTTTAAGAGTGACACGAGTTTTCCAAATTTCGGTATCTGGTACTTTTTGAATAGCAGACCAAATTTTTTCGTTTGATTGATCATGGATAAAGTTCGCGTCAAAATGTTTGTCGTATAAAGTTCTCCATTCTGAAGCACACCATGTAGGAAAATGTACACCATTAGTTACATAACTAACATGTAATTCCTCAGGGAAATAGCCTTTCCAAATTGGAGCAAACATTTCTTGAGATACTTTACCATGTAGCCAACTTACTCCATTGATTTCTTGAGAAGTATTACAAGCAAAAGTAGACATACAGAAACGTTCTCCCTTATCATCTGGATTGATACGTCCAAGTCCAATAAATTCATCCCAAGTAAGACCTAACTTCGCTGGGTATTTGTTCATGTATTTGCCGAACAAAGATTCATCAAAGTAATCATGTCCTGCAGGAACTGGAGTATGTACAGTATATAAAGATGATGCACGAACAAGTTCCAATGATTCCTGATATGAAAGTCCTGAGGCTACATAATCAGATAAGCGTTCAACATTGATTAGTGCTGCATGACCTTCGTTGCAATGATAGACCTCTTTCTTGATGCCTAGTGCTTTTAAAGTTTTCATACCACCAATACCAAGAAGAATTTCTTGTTTCAAACGGTTTTCCCAATCACCACCATATAATTTAGAGGTAATTTCACGGTCAAATTGACTATTTTGTTCGTTATCTGTATCAAGAAGATAAAGGGTAATACGTCCTACATTGATTTTCCAGATGTAAGCATAAACATTGAAATCAGCATAAGGTACTTCTACGACAAGTGCTTTACCATCAACCATGACGCGCTCTAAAGGCAAACTATTAAAGACTTGAGCTTCATAGTTAGCAATTTGCTGACCATCAATAGAAAGTGATTGGTTAAAATAACCATAACGGTATAGGAAACCCACAGCACACAAATCTACGTTACTGTCAGAGGCTTCTTTTAAGTAGTCACCAGCTAATACACCAAGTCCACCTGAATAGATTTTAAGTACATTAGATAGACCATATTCCATACAGAAATAAGCTATTGAGGCACGATTTTTGTCTGGTTTAACATCCATATATGCTCTAAAATCTGCATAGACAGCATTCATTTGAGTAATAAATTTCTCACTTCGAGATAACTTATCCATCTGTTCGATACTTAGTCTTTCAAGCAAACGAACTGGATTACCATCCACTTCGTCCCAAATTTCAGGACTCATCGATTCGAACAAATCAGTAGCTTCAGCATTCCATACCCACCAAATATTTTTAGCAAGTTCTGATACCTTTTGTAATTCTTTTGGAAGAGATGATTCTACTGTGAGTTCTTTCCAGATGACAGTACTCTCTTTATTTACTTTGATTTTCATTTTCGTAAATTTTATGTTGTTATCCTATTTCTTTCTTCTGCATTGCGTAATGCAATGTCATACGCTTCGTAATAATATTTAATAAAATTAGACCACAATGCTTTGCTAGCAACTTTAGCTGCTCTGCGTCGTATTTGGTTACGTTGTTGAATATTGAGTTTGCTCATTTCCATGACACATTCTTTAACATCATCTGCCACTTCTGAACTGTTATAATCAGTTCGATTAAGAACTGCTACCCCATCATTTAGCTGACTGATATGTAAATGATTGACTGCCCATAGTCCAAATCCTGCTTTATTTGTAGTAATGGTTGGTACTTTAAAAGCAACACTTTCCAAAGGAGTATACCCCCATGGTTCGTAATAGGATGGATATATGGTCAAGTCACTACCAATCAATAAATCATAATATGTTTTGTTGAAGATGCCATCGTTACCATCCAAATAACATGGAACAAATATGACTTTCACTTTGTCAGTAGGAAAATTCCACAAATTGAAATATTTAAGTGAATCAAGTACTTTATCTTCTGACATATTATGTAACCAATGAGTAAGCATTGGCAATTTAGAGACAGGAGTATCATAGGGAGCATGGTGACCTTTAAGACGATCTAAAAGATCAGCACGAGCATCTCCTACCCATGCAGGAACATATACAAAAGCTAAGATATCTTTGTCAAGAGTCTTATCCTTATTGAGTCTTCTAAGTGATCTCAAAAAAACATCAAGTCCTTTATTCTTAAATTCATAACGCCCACTAGTTCCTACAATTAGTGTCTCTTTAGGAAAGTCAAATCCCGTTAAAGCATTGGCTACACGAAATAATGAGCCTCTGGCTTGATTGCGTTTACGAGTAAAATCACTTGCTTTTGGAACGAAATCATCTTCAAAGCCATTCATAAGAATGACATCTGCTGGACGCTCCAATAACTCTTTACACTCATTATTAGTTATCTCACTGACTGTCGTAAAACAGTCAACACTATGCGTTGCTTGTTTCTCTACGGAATGTTTAGCAACCATATTTAGTTCACGAGCCATCTGGTCACCATTATAAGCAAATAGATAGTCATATAGTGGTTTGTGATTGCCAGCAATTGAACGGCCTATTGATGTCGCATGAGTAGTAAATATGGTCCCTATCTGAGGACACCATTTTTTAATGAAAATCATGGCCATACCTGTTTGCCATTCATGAGACTGAAAGACAACTCGATCTTTAGCAGATAGTTGATTGTACTGATAAAAACTAGCAACCACTTTAGCAGCCGCAAAAGCAAACATACAACATTCATCGTAGTCGCCATAGGCATGAAGTGAATCAACTTTTCCTAATTCCCATGCTTGACCGTAAATCGCATCTTTCTGAACAAGAAAAGATTGAAAATCAACCAAAATGGTTATGGGCTTACCAGGTACATTCCATCGACCTACTCTGATATTTAAATGGTCAACTTCTAAAGCATATTGTTTCCAATCTTTAAGAAGGGTTGCATCTTCCAAAAAGAATGGGTTCTTTTTACCTAACCACAAATCAGGTCCTATAAAGAATAATTTATCGGGGTAACTTTTTTGTAAAGTATTTGCCCTAGTTGATAAAACGGTATATATACCGCCTACCTTATTACAGACCTCCCAGCTCGTTTCAAATATATAATCGGGAGAAATCAGTTTAGACTTTGTCATATCGATGTTTCTGGTCATTATTTATACGACAAAGATAACAAAATATAGATAATAGCCTTTAAATTGATTGTGAATAATTGCAAAGAACTAGTTTTAAGACTGGGAAAGGATAATATTTATGTATATATTACATTTATAAACATTATTTGTATGTATATACAATTATTTTAGATATATTCATATATAATGAGCACTTTACAAAGGACTTTTTGATTACAAACAGAAATTTAAAGCGTTTATATACTACCAAATAATAAAGGACAAAGAAAAAATGGAAATATAATACGAATTTTCAATGGATTTATTATTAACTTATGTGAATTTCATAAGCTAATTAGTACAAATAACGACTTAAAAAGAAGGAACTAGTACAAATCTCATGATGGATCACGCACAGAAAGGAAGGAATAAAAACAATCCAGTAGAGAAAAAAACCAGATTGAAAAGTACTTGAAGTACCATTCAATCTGGAAATATAAAGTGATAGGATAAACCTAGCAATGAATTGGAATTGGTTTACTAACCTCCAAAATCATCAAACATTAGATTTTTGCTTGGTACACCTAAATTGTATAACATATCTTTAACAGCATTTGCCATAGGACCAGGACCACACATATAGTACTCGATATCTTCAGGAGCTTCATGATCCTTAAGATAATTTTCTAATATTACATTGTGAATAAATCCAACAGGACCATCCCAATTATCTTCCTTCAGAGGAGCAGATAAAGCAATATGAAATTCGAAGTTATCGAAATCCTTTTCAATTTTACGGAAATCCTCTTCATAGAATATCTCTGCACGAGAACGAGCACCATACCAGTAAGAGATCTTACGATCACGTACTTCAAGCGAACGAGTTAAATGTAATATTTGTGCACGTAATGGAGCCATTCCAGCACCACCACCAATATATAACATTTCGTTCTTGGTATTGTATATAGGTTGAAATTCACCATAAGGACCTGACATCGTTACCTTGTCACCTTTTTTAAGGTTAAAGATATAAGATGATGAGATACCTGGTAACACCTTCATAAATCCACCATTGACACGATCAAAAGGAGGAGTTGCAATACGTACATTCAACATGATAAGATCACCCTCAGCTGGATAGTTAGCCATAGAGTAAGCTCTAACGGTTTCCTCTGTATTCTTACAAGTCAGACCCCACATTTTAAAATGATCCCAATCAGCACGATAAGCCTCATCAATATCATAATCAGCGTATTTAATATCGTATTTTGGTATTTTAATCTGAGCGTAACTACCTGGTTCGAAGTCCATGTGTTCACCTTTAGGAAGTGCAACAACGAACTCCTTTATAAATGTAGATACATTCTTGTTAGATATGACTTCACATTCCCACTCTTTGACACCAAGAACAGACTTAGGTATCTTAATTTCAATATCATTCTTCACCTTCACTTGGCAACCAAGTCTCCAGTGGTCTTGTTGTTGTTTACGAGTAAAATGACCTGTTTCAGAAGGCAATATTTCACCTCCACCTTCGACCACTTGACATTTACACTGTCCACAAGTACCTTTACCACCACATGCAGATGGAAGAAAGACACCTTGTTCAGAAAGGGTACTAAGCAAAGTACTACCTGATTCTACTTCTAACTCTTGGTCACCATTTATAGTAACTTTTACTGATCCTGACGGTACTAAGAATTTCTTAGCAACCAAAAGAATCACTACAAGTACAAGGATTACTCCAAGGAAAACCCCGATACTTGATAAGATCAAATTTATATCCATTGTATCCTTCTATTTTTATATTTTCAATCCAGAGAAGCTCATAAAGGCAAGTGCCATAAGTCCTACTGTGATAAATGTTATTCCTAGTCCCTTAAGCGGTGCAGGCACATCACTAAATTGCATCTTTTCACGGATAGCAGCTAAACCTACAATAGCCAATAACCAACCGATACCAGAACCTAAACCATAAACAGTTGCAGCTCCAGCAGATGTAATATCAGTAGATACTCTCTGTTGCATAAATAAAGAAGCACCCATAATAGCACAGTTTACAGCAATCAGTGGTAGAAAAATACCTAATGAAGCATAAAGTGAAGGGCTAAATCGTTCAACTACCATCTCAACGAGCTGAACGATACCAGCAATGACAGCAATAAAGAGGATAAAGCTCAAAAAACCAAGGTCGTTAGCTTGAAGGTATTGATTAAGATAGAAGTTAACTGGTACAGTCACTACTAACACGAAAGTTACTGCTATTCCAAGACCTAACGAAGTCTTGACGTTCTTCGATACTGCAAGGTATGAACACATACCAAGAAAGTAAGCGAAGATCATATTGTCGACAAAAATCGACTTGACAAATAGACTTAATAGATTTGTTTCCATTGTTCTTTTCTGTTTTTTTTATTATCGATTCTTGTTCTTATTTCTCTTGTAAATCTTTGTTTCTAGAACGTTGATACCAAATAATACATCCGCATACAACTAATGCCATAGGGGGTAGTATCATCAATCCATTGTTTAGGTATCCGTATTCTTGAAGATGCAAAGCATCAACAAAATTGTAATTAAAGATAGAACCAGAACCTAAAATTTCTCTGAAGAAGGCAATAATAAATAGAATCTTAGCATAACCAAGTCCATTACCTAATCCATCAAGAAATGATTCCCATGGTGCATTTTGCATAGCAAATGCTTCAAGACGTCCCATCAAAATACAGTTAGTTATAATCAAACCTACATATACTGAAAGTTGAACACTCACATCATAAGCAAATGCCTTTAATATTTCAGATACGATAGTAACCAAAGCAGCGACAACGACAAGTTGAACGATGATACGGATACGGTTTGGAATCGTTTTACGAAGTAACGAAATGATTACATTGGAAAAAGCGGTAATCACAGTTACTGACAAACCCATCACGATAGCAGGTTCTAGTTTAGCTGTTACTGCCAAAGCAGAACAAATACCTAATACCTGAACTGTAATCGGGTTGTTTAAACTTAGAGGGTTAGAAAACACCTCTTTATTTTTCTTTGAAAATAGTTGGCTCATTGTTTCCCTCTTTATTTAGTTAAAAATGGTAAGTAATTACTCAAACATTCTTTAAGCATACTGTTGACCCCTTTAGAGGTAATAGTACCACCAGATACGCCATCAACAAGATAATCATCTTGAGGAGCATTCTTTTGCACACCAAGAGCTACTTGACCATCCTTCATTACTTGTTTGTTGTCAAAACGTTTTTGGAAAGGAAGTGTAGAGATTTCAGCACCTAGTCCTGGAGTTTCTCCTTCGTTACCGAAGTACACACCATAGACACTTTTCTTATCAGAATTGAGTGCAATAAATCCCCAAATTGGGCCCCAAAGACCAGCACCATAGACAGGGAAAATGTACTTAGTATCACCCTCAAGGGTACAAACAAAAACATGATATCTCTTAGCTAGAATTTCTTTATTATATTCTGAAGAGAAGTCCTTAGCAGGAACTTCAACTAAAGTACCATCTTCTTGCATCAAGCTATCTTTAACAAACTCGGTATAATCTGCAGCAACATCTTTTGAATCGCGAAGATTAATAGAAGAAAGAATCTGTTTCTTTGTATCTAGTCTGACATTCAGATCTTGAGTTTCTTTTAAAGAAGAAGAAACGAATGCCAAGACAAATGCAACGATAATAACCATCACCGAAGCATATATAATAGTATATACGTTACTATTTGTATTCATTTTCATCGGTTTTATTGGTTAACTTTAATACGTTTTGCACGTTTATTTATATTACTCTGTACTACATAGTAGTCGATAAGTGGCGCGAATATATTCATAAACAAGATGGCTAACATCATACCTTCTGGATAACCAGGATTAAGTACACGGATGATGATAGCAAATGCACCAACTACAAATCCAAAGATGTATTTACCAACTGACGTTCTTGCTGAAGTAACAGGATCGGTAGCCATAAACACAGCACCAAAGCAAAATCCTCCAAGCGCAAGATGTTCATACCAAGGCATTGCAGCCATAGCATTACCTTCAAGTCCCATCATATTAAATCCGATAGCCATCACAGTACCTCCAACAAATACGCTAATCATGGTCTTCCAGCTAGCAATATTAGTAAAGAGAAGAATAAGTGCACCAATAGCAATGGCGATTACAGAAGTCTCACCGATAGAACCAGGAATCAAACCATATACCATATCCATATTAAAAGGAACATAGCCAGTGGATGAAGTAGAAGCTAAAGCTGTTCCGAGTGGAGTAGCAGCAGTAAGGGCATCTACATGTTTCCCAAGTCCAAATATAGTATTTCCTGAAACCCATACAGCATCACCAGACATTTGACTAGGATAAGCGAAAAACAGGAATACACGAGTAATTAATGCTACATTGAATATATTCATACCAGTACCACCAAAGACTTCTTTAGCAAAAATCACAGCAAAAGCGGTAGCAACAGCAAGTATCCATAGAGGACAACTTACAGGTACGATCATTGGTATTAAAATACCAGATACAAGAAATCCCTCATGAATTTCTTCATTTTTCCATTGCGCTACGACAAATTCGATACCTAAACCGACCACGTAACTAACAACAATTTTAGGTAATACAGCAAGAAATCCGTAGAAAAACATGCCCATAAAATCCATGCCAGCAGTAGCAGCAAGATTATGTTGATAACCTACATTATACATTCCAAACAATAAAGCAGGCATCAATGCAATCACTACGATTGACATCATACGTTTACTATCCATTGCATCGTGGATGTTAGTACCACTCTTAGCTGTGTCGTTAGGCACAAATAAGAAAGTCTCCATTCCATCGAAAACAGATCTAAACGCATGCAGCTTGCCACCTTCTTCAAAGTTAGGCTTAACTTTATTCAAATAGTTTTTTAAAGCTTTCATTTATATTGTAATTCTTTAATCTTATTATGTAAACTGCTCTCTTAGCACATTTCTTCACGAAGCAAATCCAATCCTTCACGAACGATACGTTGTACTTGTACTTTAGATGAGCATACAAACTCACACAAAGCAAAGTCCTCAGGAGCTACCTCATATATACCAAGTGCTTCCATATCATCAATATTACCAGCAATAATTGCCTTCACAAGATGTTCAGGAAAAATATCCATAGGGAAAACAGTTTCATACTCTCCACTCATAATCAAATGGCGTTCGCCACCTTTAATACGAGCATCAAACGAATATTCTTTTTTCTTACCACACAACCAACTGAAGTAACTGTGACTTACAGAGAATTGTTTAGTTCGTGGCATGATCCAACCAAAAGCTTCATCTGGACAATTAACTTCAGGAATAACGGTAATTTGAGTACTATGAGCACCTAAAAAACCATCAATCTGAACTTTTAGACCAGTCAATACATTTCCATTAATGACACGACTCTTTTCTAAATCTGTTACTTGAACAAAACTAGAAATTTGCGCACCTAATAGTACTTTATAAGATTGAGCTTTAGCAGCATTTTCACCAGCAACTGTTATTGTACGAGTAAAATCAATTTTACCTGTCATAAACAATCGGCCAATGAATAAAACTTCTTCGGCACCTATGGTCCATACGATCTCTCCTTTATTAACTGGAGCCATCTTATTGATTTGTACCCCAACTAAACCAGCAGGATGTGGTCCATCAAAGGCAGCCTCTGTCACTTCATCATTATGAAGAGCGATTACACCATCTTGTTTGACACTGATTCCTAGATAGACCTTAGCAATTTTAGCTAATGCCTCTAGTCCGATTTTCCACTCTTGTTCCTGACCTTGAAGAATTTCTTCAAATTTAGGAGCAAAAGGTGCTGAATCGAATGCACTTACATGAATAGATCTTGGTGCTACACCTGGTGAAGGAACTACGTCATAAGGACGTTGACGGAAAAAAGCAAAAAGACCTGATTCTTGAAGTAAGTCGAGTACACTCGCCCCTTTCATCGCAGATACATTTTGTTTACCGAAGTCACGTGTTGTTTGATTTCCATCAGGTTTAACCATGATGTTCATCACTTTACGACGTGCTCCGCGTTCTACCTTGGTCACTGTTCCACTGACAGGAGATACGAATTTTACTGATGGATTATTCTTGTCTATAAACAAGGATATCCCTGCGTCGACATGTTCACCTTCTTTAACGACTACCTTGGGAGTTACTCCGTGGAAATCATCAGGGACCAAAGAATAAAGTACAGCCATTTCTGCGCTTGCAATATCATTCGATGGACCTCCAGTCAAACTAATGTCTAAGCCTTTACGGATTTTGATTACGTTTGTCATCTCTATAACTAAATGTTTTGTAGGATTTCTTTTCGGCGCAAAAGTACAAAAAAACTATAGCATATAGCTACAAATAGAGAAAAAAATCTATATTTAATACAAACAAATTGAATATACTCATCTAAAGGATTGATATTGCCTTTAAACGCATAAAAAATCAGTCTATTTTAAATCAAATTGACTTAAAATAGACTGATTTTTTATTGTAAATAGTCGAGAAATGACTACTTTATCTTACTTATTTCTTCAACCATTTATCTAACCATTCAAAGAAAGTACGTTGCCATAAGATACCATTTTGAGGACGCAAAACCCAATGATTTTCATCCGGATACAATAGCAATTCAGCTGGAATACCACGTAATACTGCCGCATTAAAAGCAGACATTCCTTGAGAAGCGAGTATACGGTAATCTTTCTCTCCATGAATACAAAGTATAGGGGTATCCCACTTATCAACAAATTTATGAGGAGAGTTAGCAAAAGTACGTTGAGCAATTGGATTTTTATCCCAATAAGCACCGCCCATATCCCAATTAGCAAACCACATTTCTTCAGTTTCGAGGTATTGTTGTTCCATATTGAAGATACCATCATGAGCAATAAATGCTTTGAAACGTTTCTCATGATGACCAGCTAGCCAATAAACAGAATAGCCACCAAAACTAGCACCGACACATCCCAATCTATCTTCATCAACAAATGATTCCTTTTTCATCTCATCTATTGCAGTAAGATAATCACTCATACATAGGCCACTATAATCGCCACTAATTTCCTCATTCCATTCTTTACCAAATCCAGGTAATCCTCTACGGTTTGGCGCTACAATAATATAATCATTGGCTGCCATCATTTGGAAATTCCATCTAAAACTCCAAAATTGACTAACTGGACTTTGTGGGCCTCCTTCACAATATAGTATTGTAGGATATTTCTTAGAAGGATCAAAGTGAGGAGGATAAATAATCCAAGTAAGCATTTCTTTGCCATCC
>Ga0172378_10004967_pt1 | contig 12438 bp, 9 predicted proteins | sample GrowelOW332metaG_FD_119755 | JGI IMG/M metagenome (GOLD analysis project Ga0172378, IMG submission 119755) | Groundwater microbial communities from an aquifer near a municipal landfill in Southern Ontario, Canada - Pumphouse #3_1 metaG | ecosystem: Environmental > Aquatic > Deep subsurface >...
AAAAAAAGCCATTTAATGTGTTAAGTAACATAAATATGTCTATATTTGTAAGCAAAATTAATCCTATACAAAGTAGATAGGTTTAGATAACTTGATGTTTAACTAAAAGTATTTTCAAAATGTTGAAAGAAAAAGCAGGAACTGTAGCTGGTTTGATATGGAACGCATTGAGCGGCACAGACGGTTTAACGGTAAAACAGATTAAGAAGGCTACAAAGTTAATTGACAAAGACCTTTATTTAGGTTTTGGATGGTTACTAAGAGAAGATAAAGTTTCTATAAAAGAAATAGAAAACGATCTTTTCATTGCACTAAAGTAAGTAAACGAATAACTGAATTATAAAAAATGCGTTGACACATTCTATTATGTTGCCAACGCATTTTTTTATTTTCTCTCCTTTATGTATCTTTGCACATTATATAACGATAAAAAACTGATGAAGAATATACGTAACTTTTGTATTATTGCACATATTGACCACGGTAAATCCACTTTGGCTGACCGATTACTTGAATTTACTAAAACTATTCAGGTAACAGGTGGGCAGATGCTTGATGATATGGATCTGGAGAAGGAGAGGGGAATTACCATTAAGAGTCACGCCATTCAAATGGAATATTTGTATAAAGGCGAAAAATATATTCTTAACCTCATAGATACTCCGGGACATGTGGATTTCTCTTATGAAGTATCACGCTCTATTGCCGCCTGTGAAGGGGCTCTGCTTATAGTTGATGCTTCTCAGGGAGTGCAGGCGCAAACTATTTCTAATCTTTATATGGCCATTGAGCACGATCTGGAGATTGTTCCCGTGATCAATAAATGTGATATGGCAAGTGCCATGCCCGATGAAGTGGAAGATGAAATCATTGAATTACTGGGAGTAGAAAGATCCTCTATTATTCGTGCTTCGGGAAAAACCGGGATGGGAGTAGAGGAAATACTTGCAGCTGTAATTGAACGTATTCCTTACCCTAAAGGCAATGACGAAGCTCCGTTGCAAGCGCTGATCTTTGACTCGGTCTTTAATTCTTTCCGAGGTATCATTGCTTATTTTAAGATAACAAACGGAGTAATCCGTACCGGCGATAAAGTGAAATTCTTTAATACCGGCAAAGAATATGCGGCAGACGAAATCGGAGTACTGAAAATGAATATGATTCCCCGTAATGAACTCCGCACAGGAGACGTGGGATATATTATTTCCGGCATCAAGACTTCAAAAGAGGTGAAGGTAGGAGATACAATCACTCACATTGCCCGCCCATGTAGTAATGTAATACCTGGTTTTGAGGAGGTTAAACCGATGGTGTTTGCCGGAGTTTACCCTATTGAGGCTGAGGAGTTTGAAGACCTTCGTGCGTCACTTGAAAAGCTTCAGTTAAATGATGCTTCTCTTACATTTCAACCCGAAAGTTCATTGGCACTGGGATTTGGTTTCCGTTGCGGATTCCTTGGACTACTCCACATGGAAATTGTGCAGGAACGCCTTGATCGTGAGTTCGACATGAATGTAATCACTACGGTTCCTAACGTATCTTACCAGATTTATGATAAGCAAGGTGTAATGACAGAGGTACATAACCCCGGAGGAATGCCCGATCCTACACTGATTGATCATATTGATGAACCATATATAAAGGCTTCCGTTATTACCACTACCGATTATATTGGACCTATCATGTCTCTTTGTCTGGGTAAACGTGGTGAACTGATTAAGCAGGAATATATATCCGGTAATCGTGTAGAGATTCATTATAATATGCCGCTGGGCGAGATTGTGATCGACTTCTACGATAGATTGAAAAGTATATCTAAAGGTTACGCTTCGTTCGATTATCATCCATGCGGATTCCGTCCTTCTAAACTGGTGAAACTGGATATCCTTCTAAACGGAGAACCGGTAGATGCCCTTTCTACTCTTACACACGTGGACAATGCCTATGATTTAGGTAAACGTATGTGCGAGAAACTAAAAGAACTTATTCCTAGACAGCAATTTGATATTGCCATTCAGGCAGCTATCGGAGCAAAAATTATCTCTCGCGAAACCATCAAAGCGGTTCGTAAAGACGTAACAGCTAAATGTTATGGAGGTGATATAAGCCGTAAGCGTAAGTTGCTTGAAAAGCAAAAGAAAGGAAAGAAGCGAATGAAGCAGATCGGTAATGTGGAAGTTCCTCAAAAAGCCTTCCTTGCGGTATTGAAATTGGATTAATAAATAGTTTTCAGCCCATCATAAGTGGGCTGAAATGTTTTAATGACCATTATAAAATCTAATAATATCATGACTAACTTTAAAATTAAACCATCCGCGTATTCTTTTCAAAGCTTTTTAAAGTATCATGTAAATGGAGGTATGCTACTTATGATTGTAGCATTGTTGGCTATGATTGTAGCAAATTCTCCATTGAGTGATGAATATCTGTCTCTTTGGAACTATACAGTGTCTTTACAGATTGGTGATTTTAATCTTTTCAGCCATCATGGAGAACCAATGACATTGATGACGTTTATTAATGACGCATTAATGGCAATCTTCTTTTTCTCTGTAGGTCTCGAAATAAAAAGAGAAGTATTGGTTGGTGAACTCTCAAGTTTCCGTCAGGCATTGTTGCCAATTCTTGCCGCATGTGGAGGAATGGTTGTTCCCGTTGTTATCTATTTACTTCTGATTCCCGGTGGTGGCTCAGCACACAACGGACTAGCCATACCGATGGCAACAGATATTGCTTTTTCTATAGGAGTATTAAGCCTGTTGGGTAAACGTGTTCCTTTAAGTTTGAAGATTTTCCTGACAGCTTTTGCAGTAGTTGATGATATTGGTGGAATTATTGTAATAGCCCTTTTTTATGCTACTAATTTAGAATTAGGATATTTACTTGTTGCGGTTGCAATTCTTGTAATGCTCTTTTTTGCAAATAATAAATTGAATGTAGTAAACAAAGCATTCTATATTTTCTGGGGTATAGTTGTATGGTATTTATTCCTTCAGTCGGGTATACATAGTACTGTTGCAGGCGTATTGGTTGCATTTACCATTCCTTCCAGGCCCCATCTTAAAATAGGTAGATTTATTGAACGCATACGTGAAAATATTCAGTCGTTTCCTGTTTCGGAAAAGGATAGCATTATTTTAGAAAAGGAACAATTGGAAAGACTTAAAAGTCTTGAGTCTGCTTCCGATCATGTAATTTCTCCTTTACAGTCGATGGAAGATGCTTTGCAGGCTCCGGTGAACTATTTCATTATGCCACTTTTTGCTTTTGCCAATGCCGGAGTAGTGCTTTCCGGTGGAGGACCTGAAATTATAGGAGATGTAACTTACGCTGTAGTTCTAGGGCTTTTATTAGGAAAATTCATTGGAATATTCTCATTTACATGGCTTACCGTTAAACTCAAGATAGCTAGTTTGCCCGAAGGTATGTGCTGGAAAAATTTAGCCGGGGTCTCTATGTTAGGTGGTATTGGTTTTACAGTTGCACTCTTTATTGCCAATCTTTCCTTTGGAACAGCAGAACCTGCTCTGCTTAATCAGGCAAAGTTGGGTATAATATGTGGAACAGTTCTTTCGGGAATAATTGGATACCTTTATTTGAAGAAGATACTTCCTAAAGAAAATCAGATTGATATGGCTAATGATTAAAAACCCATTTTCTGAATAATATAAAGACCACCAGGTTGTTACTAAACAATTTGGTGGTCTTCTTTTAATGATACGGGTACGTTGTTCGTTATTCCTTAGAACTGGTCTTTTTCGTTCTAATTGCGGCTATTCTTCATCATCAATATCGGTAAGAGGAAGAATTTTCTGTGATTCCTCTATTGGCAAAGCTTCTACCTCTCTTAATTTTCTTTGGATAACACGGGTGCGTTTACCCATAACTTCTTCCAATTGGTCTCCTGCAGTCTGAATATTCTTTTGAACTTTCTCAAGTAATCCGCCAAACTTGCCGAACTCTGTTTTAACCGCTCCAAGAACTGTCCATACTTCGCCCGTTCTCTTTTGAATGGCCAGCGTGCGGAATCCCATTTGTAAGCTGTTCAATATGGCTCCCAGAGTAGTAGGTCCGGTAACCACAATCTTGTATTCCTTTTGTAAGGTCTCTACCAACGAGGTTCTTCTGATAACTTCCGCATAGATGCTCTCAAAAGGAAGAAACATAATGGCAAAATCTGTTGTATACGGTGGATCAATGTATTTATCATGAATATCTTTTGCCATTTTCTTAATTGTAGTTTCCAATTGTTTGGACGAAGAATCAATTAAAGCAGCATCGCCCACTTCGAACGCATCATAGTATTGCTCATAAATATCTTTTGGAAATTTGGCATCAATAGGTAAGTATACAGTATTGTTGTCATTATCCTTTCCAGGAAGCTTGATAGCATATTCCACGAATTCAGTACCGCTCTTTTTTGTTTTTACATTGGCATCATACTGTTCCGGACTCATCATTTGTTCCAGCAAAGCCCCTAATTGTACTTCACCAAATGTTCCGCGCATCTTCACATTAGTCAGCACCTTCTTTAATCCACCCACATCCTGAGCCAGAGATTTCATCTCACCCAATCCCTTTTGAACATTCTCAAGCTGGGTGCGCACAATTTCAAATGACTGTCCAATCCGTTCGTTCAGCGTCTTCTGTAGTTTCTCTTCCACCATTACACGCATATCGTCCAGTCGCTTTTCTGTAGATTGAATCAGTGCTTCCTGTGTCTTACCCATTGCTTCAAACTTTTCCTTTTGGAGTTCGTTACCTGTAATCATATTCTTATGAAGAGCATCCTGCATTTGCTGCATGGAAGTATTTAGGGTAGAGGCCAGCTCGGTACGGAACTCCCGGATAGTTTTACCCAGTTCATCGCGGTTTTCATGAGATTGCTCTCTGAGAACTGTTTCAAGGCGAATACTTTGCTCTCTGATTATACTTTCCAAACGACTGTTTTGTTCCTTGATAGAAGCCTCAATCTGGTCACTGCCTTCTCTGTTTTTTCCTTTGGTTAACAGAATGAAAAGAATGATAAGCAACAAGGCTGCACAAACAATTAATAAAACCAATTCCATAAGTTGTAAATTAAATTTATATGCAAAGATACACTTTTTAAATCTTTCACCTTTTAAGAAGAGTCTAAAAGATGTATCTTTGTAACCGAATATATAAATAGGGCTTTCCCTATAAAAGAATGGGGATTATCTTTAGTAAAAAGAATTCTCTTTACCCATTTTTGTTTCGTTATAGAACTATTAATAAAAACAACAAAATATTAACTAATTACTAAATTTAAACGTATGAAAAAGAAGACCTATTTTGAACTATTACTTTTACTGGTGATAACTTTTAGCTTAACAGCTTGTTCTATTGATGAGGACAACGATCCCTACTATAATACCACAGAGAATTTGTGCTCAAAGACCTGGGTAGAGACGTATAGAACTGTAAGTAATCTATATTGTACCCATAAACTATCTTTTGCATACAATGGAGTCGGGCAGGAGACATTTATCTATAATAATCTAGATGCATACGGGAAACCATTAAATATTATTTTAAATATCACTACTTCTAATTTCAATTGGAGCTGGTATAATAGCAATAATGAATGTCTGGTATTAGATTATGGAAATAATGTTCTATACTTTGATAACGTTTGGGTAAGAAACGATAATTTGTCGGGTAAGCTTGAAGGAAGTTATGTGAATTTTATAAATGATAATATTTAATAAGGAATGTATAAGCTCTTAGTACTCGATCTTGATGGCACACTAACAAATTCACAAAAGAAAATCACGCGAAAAACAAAAGATGCATTGTATCAAGCCCAGGAAAACGGGATAAAAGTGGTGCTTGCATCAGGAAGACCTACTTATGGAATTGTTCCCTTGGCAGAAGAATTGCACCTTGATGCTTCAGGCGGTTATATTCTCTCATATAATGGCGGAGAAATTATTGATTGGAAAACAAAAGAACTTCTCCATGCTAAATTGCTTGATCCTCAGGTTCTGCCATATTTGTATGAATGTGCAAAAAAGAACGATTTAGCAATTATTACTTATCAGGATGAATTTATAATAACGGAGTCACCTGATGATATCTATGTGCATAAAGAAGCTTTTCTAAATAAGATGAAGATTAAGAAGGTGGATAATTTCCTTTCCTATGTCAATTTTCCAATAGCAAAGTGTCTGATAACAGGAGATGGTGAACAACTGAAGGTTTTGGAAAAGGAGATGAACGATCATCTGAAAGGTACAATGGGTGTTTACCGTTCCGAACCATTCTTTCTGGAACTGGTTCCCAACGGAATTGACAAAGCACAGTCACTAAGCATTCTATTAGATAAGCTGGGGATGACCAGTGATGAGATGGTTGCCTGCGGAGATGGGTTTAATGATTTGTCAATGATTCAGTTTGCCGGTTTGGGAGTGGCCATGGCCAATGCACAGTTAGCAGTAAAAGAAAAGGCTGATTTTATTACTCTTTCTAACGAAGAAGATGGAGTTGCTCATGTAATAGAGCGGTTTTTATTATAATAAAAGTAAGAGGACTTCCTTTTAACAGAAAGTCCTCTTTTACGTGCAATAAAAATATTGAAAATGAATGGTTAGGTATAAAAATATTATTATAGTAAATTAGATCAAAAAAATGCATCGTTTAATTTAATAAACAATGCATTGTATAAAAGGTTCAATCTTTGATGTTAAATATTAGGTTAACTTTATTCTTTTACGATCTCTTCTTTTTTTGCAGTAGCTTGTTTAATGAAAAGCTTTTTAAAAGAACTTGGATAAGTAGTTTCAAACTTTAATAAATCACCTGTTACCGGATGATAAAAACAGAGCTTAAAAGCATGAAGAGCCAATCGACCAAGAGGATCAACTCCATTTCCGTACTTAATATCACCAATAACCGGATGTTGTATATCCTGCATATGAACACGAATCTGGTTCTTTCGTCCGGTTTCTAATTCCAGTTCCACAAGAGAATAACCATTGGCACGTTTAATGGTCTTATAATGTGTAATAGCCTTATCGCCTCCGTTATTACTCATGCTTGAATAAGTCACAAAAACTTTGTTGTCTTTAAGCCATGAGGTGATTGTTCCGAAGTCTTTTTCCATTTCTCCTGATACCACAGCCACATAACGTCTGTCTTTTACTATTTCATCCCAATAGTCCTGCAAAGTGAACTTTGTTTTTTCATCTTTTGCAAATACCATTAATCCGGAAGTATCTTTATCTAGTCGATGAACAATATAAACGCGATGCTGCTTACCCGAACGTTGCACATATTCATTCAGAATGGAATGGGCAGTACGCTCTTTTTGCTTATCTGTTCCCATAGAAAGTAACCCTTCTCTTTTATCAATAACAATGAGGAAGGCATCTTCGTATACCAGTTTAAGTAAACTGCTGGTAAATTCCTTTCTACCCTTATCCTTGCTGATTTTAACTGTCATTCCAGGGCGAAGTTCACAGTTAAACTGAGTGGTAATCTTATTCTCTACCATAACTTGACGCTTTGATAGTAAAGACTTTGCAGTAGTGCGACTTATGCCGTTCAGCTTATTCATTAAGAACGCCATTAACTCGCTGGATTCTGTCACATTAAATGTGGTAATATTAGCCTTGGCGCGTTCTGCTGGCGTTCCTTTTTTCTTTTTTTTCATTTCGGGATTTATTTATCTCTTTTCCAGTAAAACAACATTCTCAACATGGTGTGTATGTGGGAACATATCAACAGGCTGAACGGCTATTAGTTTGTATTTTGCATCTAACAACGAAAGGTCTCGCGCCTGAGTAGCCGGATTACAGCTTACATAAACAATGCGCTGAGGTTCTGCGAAGAGAATTACATCAATTACATCCTGATGCATTCCTGCACGGGGAGGGTCAGTAATAATCACATCGGGGCGACCGTACTGGTTAATAAAATCCTGCGTAAGCATATCCTTCATATCTCCAGCAAAGAATAACGTGTTCTCTATTCCGTTAATCTCAGCATTTACTTTAGCATCTTCAATTGCTTCGGGCACATATTCAATGCCAATTACCTGCTTTGCATACTTAGATACAAAGTTTGCAATAGTACCTGTTCCGGTATACAAGTCGTATACAAGCTCATTTCCTGTAAGCCCTGCAAAATTGCGGGTTATTTTATATAGGTTATACGCCTGTTCTGAGTTTGTCTGATAGAATGACTTAGGTCCGATTTTGAACTTTAGTCCTTCCATCTCCTCAAATATATGATCGTTACCTTTAAATACAAACACATCGCGGTCGGTAATGGTATCGTTACATTTATTATTCACAATGTACAAGAGTGAAGTTATCTCAGGGAACTTATCGGCAATATGTGCCAGTAATTTCTTAAATAAATCCATTTCATGATCTTCCACAATCTTGCAAATAAGAATCACCATCAATTCACCGGTAGAAGAAGTACGTATTACGAGGTTACGTAGCATTCCTTCCTGACTTCTGAGATTAAAGAACGAGTAGTTGTGCTCGTAAGCATAATCACGTACGGCGTTTCTTATTTTATTAGAAATATCATCCTGCAACCAGCATTTATCAATAGCAAGCACTTTATCGAAAGCTCCAGGAATATGGAATCCTACAGCATCCATATGCTCGTAAGTTACTCCTTGTTCTACTTCTTCTCTGGTAAGCCAACGTTTATTTGAAAAGGTATATTCCAGTTTATTCCGGTAAAATTTAGTTTTTTCTGATCCAAGAATAGGAGATACCTCAGGCATTTCAATCTTTCCAATGCGTGTAAGGTTGTCTACTATTTGTTGCTGTTTATATTTTATTTGTTCTTCGTAGGGCAGACATTGCCATTTGCAACCGCCACATATGCCATAATGCTCACAAAAAGGAGTTGCCCGGATAGGGGAGTATTCATGGAAATGCACAGCTTCAGCTTCTGCATAATGCTGTTTTCTCTTTCTGATTTTCAGATCTACCACATCACCAGGCACCACATATGGTACAAATACGACCCAGTCGTTTACTTTTGCAATGGCTTTGCCTTCGGCAGCCACATCAGTTATTGTTACCTTTTCTAATAAAGGAAGGTCTTTAGTTTTACGCGACACTTTTGTATAGTTTAAAATAATGGCACAAAAGTACGCTTTTTGAGTGAGTAATTTGTCATATATTACTTTAAATGGTATGATTAGAAAAAAAAATCACTATCATGTTGTATATTTTTCATAAAAAGTTTTCATTTATCTAAAATATAGTTAGTTTTGTAGGCAGAAAAAACACAATTGTACTTTAATTTAATACTTATGGATAAGAAAAGAGTTTATACCTTTGGCAATGGACAGGCTGAAGGTAAAGCAGAGATGAAAAACTTATTAGGCGGCAAAGGTGCCAACCTGGCCGAGATGAATCTTATTGGTGTGCCCGTGCCTCCCGGTTTTACTATCACTACAGAAGTTTGTTCAGAATACTACGAACTGGGAAAAGAAAAGGTTGTTGAATTATTAAAAGCCGACGTTGAAAAATCAGTTGCCAAAGTAGAAGTTTTGATGAAATCCAAATTTGGAGATGTAGAAAATCCATTGCTGGTTTCAGTCCGTTCCGGAGCCCGTGCTTCTATGCCCGGAATGATGGATACTATTCTTAATTTAGGTTTGAATGATGAAGTGGTGGAAGGACTTACCCGCAAAACAGGTAATGCACGTTTCGCATGGGATTCATACCGCCGTTTTGTTCAAATGTACGGAGATGTGGTACTTGGAATGAAACCTACTAATAAAGAAGATATAGATCCTTTTGAAGCAATTATAGAAGAAGTAAAAGAAGCTAAGGGCGTTAAACTCGATAATGAGTTGGAAGTAGAAGATCTGAAAGTCCTGGTTAAGAAATTTAAAGCAGCCGTAAAGGAACAAACAGGACAAGATTTTCCTACCTGTGCATACGAACAACTTTGGGGAGCCATTTGTGCTGTGTTTGATTCATGGATGAATGACCGGGCTATATTATATAGAAAAATGGAAAGCATTCCTGCCGAATGGGGAACTGCCGTAAGTGTACAGGCAATGGTATTTGGTAACATGGGAGAAACTTCTGCCACAGGCGTTTGCTTCTCAAGGGATGCCGGAAATGGTGAAGACCTTTTCAACGGAGAATATTTAATCAATGCTCAGGGCGAAGACGTGGTAGCCGGAATTCGTACACCACAACAAATTACTAAGATTGGTTCACAACGTTGGGCTATTCTGGCTGGTGTATCAGAAGAAGATCGTCTGGCAAAATATCCTTCCATGGAAGAAGCTATGCCCGAAATATATAAAGAACTTGATTCGCTTCAAACAAAGCTCGAGAATCATTACCGCGATATGCAGGATATGGAGTTCACCGTTCAGGAAGGTAAGCTTTGGTTCCTTCAGACTCGTAATGGTAAACGTACCGGTTTTGCTATGGTAAAGATCGCGATGGATTTGCTCAAGCAAGGAATGATTGATGAAAAAACCGCTTTGATGCGCGTTGAACCAAATAAACTGGATGAACTCCTTCACCCGGTATTTGATAAGGCTGCCATGAAGAATGCCAAAGTTATAGCCAAAGGTTTGCCAGCTTCGCCAGGTGCTGCTACCGGACAAATCGTTTTCTTTGCAGATGATGCGGCCAAATGGCATGCTGATGGTCATAAAGTGATAATGGCTCGTATAGAAACTTCTCCTGAGGACTTAGCCGGTATGGCAGTAGCAGAAGGTATTCTTACTGCTCGCGGAGGAATGACATCTCATGCTGCCGTGGTTGCCCGCGGAATGGGAAAATGCTGTGTTTCAGGTGCAGGAGCTTTAAAGATTGATTATAAGACAAGAACTTTAGAGGTTGACGGAGTTCAGCTAAAAGAAGGTGATTATATCTCTTTAAATGGAACAACCGGAGAGGTGTTCGAAGGAAAAGTGGGAACAAAGGCTGCCGAACTTTCAGGAGACTTTGCCGACCTGATGGCCTTAGCTGATAAATATACCCGATTGAAGGTAAGAACAAATGCCGATACTCCGCATGATGCAGAAGTTGCCCGTAAATTTGGTGCAATTGGCATTGGACTTTGCCGTACTGAGCATATGTTCTTTGAAGGGGAAAAGATTAAAGCAATGCGTGAGATGATTCTTTCTGAAGATGAAGCAGGTAGGAAGATTGCTCTGGCTAAAATTCTTCCTTACCAAAAAGCTGACTTTAAAGGAATATTCAAAGCAATGGAAGGTTGTCCGGTAACTGTTCGTCTGCTTGATCCTCCTTTGCACGAATTTGTTCCTCACGATGAAAAAGGTCAGCAGGAAATGGCTGATGCCATGGGTGTTTCCTTTAAACAGATTCAACAAAGAGTAGAATCTCTTCACGAACAAAACCCAATGTTGGGTCACCGTGGTTGCCGTTTGGGAAATACATATCCTGAAATTACCCGTATGCAGACTCGTGCCATTCTTGGTGCTGCAATTGAGTTAAAGAAAGAAGGAGTGGAGGTATTACCTGAAATTATGGTTCCACTTACCGGATTATTACTAGAGTTTAAGGAGCAGGAAAATGTAATCCGTGAGGAAGCTGCTGCATTATTTGCAGAAGTAGGAGATAGTATCGACTTTACAGTAGGTACAATGATTGAAGTACCGCGTGCTGCTTTAACAGCTGAACGTATTGCCATTGGTGCAGAATTTTTCTCATTCGGAACAAATGACCTTACTCAGATGACGTTTGGTTATTCCCGCGACGATGTTGCTTCTTTCCTTCCTATCTATCTGGAAAAGAAAATTCTGCAAGTAGATCCTTTCCAGGTACTAGATCAGAATGGAGTAGGGCAGTTGGTTAGAATGGCAGTGGAAAAAGGCCGTTCGGTACGTCCGGATTTGAAATGTGGTATTTGCGGAGAGCATGGAGGCGAACCATCTTCTGTTAAGTTCTGCCATAAAGTAGGGCTCAACTATGTAAGTTGTTCACCGTTCCGCGTGCCTATTGCTAGGCTGGCCGCAGCACAAGCTGCCTTAGAAGATTGAATTTAAGTTGGTTTACAGATAAGTTAGTTAGTTGTTTGTTAGCATTTTAATTATTGCTATTTTAAAAGGATTCTCTTATTAAGGGAATCCTTTTTTCGTTTTAATAAAATAGGTTTAAATACTAAAATGGTATATTAAATGCCATCTTATGTTAAGCTGTTTTTGTGTTATAAAACATATTCATATCTTTGCATCATCAAAAGGATAACAAACTTTAATCAGAGAATACCATAAACACATTAGTTAAGGTATTCTCTTTTTTTGTGTTTGTAATGATTGTAAAATAGTAAATCTTAAGGTATGAAACGTTTATTAGTATTAGTGTTAGCAGTATTTGGATTCGGAGCAACTATATTCGCAGAAAATAATAGTAGTTCAAATAATTTTATCTATAAGATGAGTCAAGGAAAAACATTTGA
>Ga0172378_10004968_pt1 | contig 12436 bp, 4 predicted proteins | sample GrowelOW332metaG_FD_119755 | JGI IMG/M metagenome (GOLD analysis project Ga0172378, IMG submission 119755) | Groundwater microbial communities from an aquifer near a municipal landfill in Southern Ontario, Canada - Pumphouse #3_1 metaG | ecosystem: Environmental > Aquatic > Deep subsurface >...
GGTTTGCCTTATGCCGAAGCAAATAGACTCCGTTTTAATTATTCAACAGATTGGCAGTCACAGGCGCTTTCTTATGCTGACGAAAACAATGAATTTATACCACTTGAATTTTATTTCAAACAAGATGTTACATATACAATTGAATTTCAAGTAACTCTTGGAGATATGGGATCAATAGTGCGTCAGGTAAGTGAATCGCTTACAAATATAAATGATTGTTACCTTAATATACTTAAACTTACAGGTGCTTCTCCTGATGAATATCGTGATTACGGTTTCTCTCGTGTAATGCCTGATACAATAATCACGCTAATTCTCGAATCAAGAAATCTTTACGAAATTGCTGACTTGCTTGCAGAATATGCAGGTGAGAAGAGTTCAAATGTGGCAACTCTCGAAAGCGTCGCATGGCTTCTTAATAGAATGGGAAGTGATGAGGATGAAATCGCATCCAACCTTGAGCAGTTAAAGAGTTATATCGGTTCAATGGGAACATGGCTTTCAGATGCTCAAACACAGCCTCTAACACTTGATTTTTTAAGCATTCAAAGTACAGAACAGCAATTGCCAGATGCAAAAGCAAACTTCTTTGAAGCATTCATGCATGAGCTTTCAAGTTTTTGGCAGAGTTTCTTCCGTGATTACAGCCGTATGGGCGCTATCGCAGAAGAGAGTGATACAGAGCAGTCGATAGAAGTATGGCTTGCATACGGACGTGACCAAACTCAGGTAATAAGAAATCTTATAAATAATGATTTCACACCTGATACTGGCATTCTTGTAAATTTGAAACTTGTTGCGGGAAATACATTGCTTCCTTCAATTCTTGCTCAGCAAGGGCCTGATGTTTATATCGGTGTAAGTGAAGACTCAGTTATCAACTATGCTATTCGCGGAGCTTTGCTTGAGGTTGAAAATTATGATGGATTTGAAGCAATTGCTCTCGATCCGGATACAAAAGAATTTAACGATGCAGCAATGCTCGTTCTCGGAATTGAAGACGAATATAAAGAATTCCATTATTATGGATTACCTGAAACACAAAACTTCCAGATGATGTTCTTGCGTACAGATATTCTTGCAGAACTTGATATTGAAATTCCGAAAACATGGGATGATGTGCTTGAAACAATCCCAGTACTTCAAACAAACAATATGCAAATTGGTATGCCTAATGATTACAAGATATTCCTTTATCAAATGGGTGGAACACTTTTTGCAGACGATGGTATGAGAATTAACCTTGATTCAAATACAGCTCTTGAATCATTTGAGACGATGTGTAACTTGTTCACAATGTATTCGTTCCCATATAAATACGATTTTGCAAATCGTTTCAGAACAGGTGAAATGCCAATAGGAATAGCATCATACAACTCAACTTATAATCAACTTATAGTTTTCGCAACAGAAATTAAAGGACTTTGGGAGTTTGTTCCGCTTCCTGGTATAGAACAGGCTGATGGTACAATTAACAACGTATCGGTATCTACCGTATCGGCAGTTTCAATGATAAATGGTTGTGAAGATGAAGAAGCTGCATGGGAATTTATGAAATGGCATGTAGGCGCTGATTGTCAGACTAAGTATTCAAACGAAATGGTTGCTATTATAGGTCCTTCAGCTAAGCATGCAACAGCTAATATAAAAGCTCTTGCTGAATTGCCGTGGACAACAGAAGAATATGCTCAACTATCCGCTCAGTTTGAAAATCTTGCATCTATCCCTAATTACCCAGGCTCTTATATTATCGGACGTTATACAAAATTTGCTTTCCTTGCAGCTATTGAGGATAACGCAGATCCTATTACTGAAATGAGATCATATATAACTACGATAAATAAAGAAATTACACGTAAGAGGGCAGAGTTTAGTCTTGAGACTCTTGAAATAGGTCAAACATTATTTGAAAAACGAATAATTCAGATTAACACAGAACTAGACGCACTTGATAGCTCTGTTAAAACTCAGTATGCTGATGAAATAAACGATGTTTATGCAGCAATAAATCTTGCAAATCAGAACCCGAAATCCTCCAATACAGAAGGAATTGCGGCACTTTATGCAGCTGCTGATGCTCTTAAAGTTGCTGATGCAACGACATTTGCTACAATTATTGTATATCTCAATAACAGTGCAAAAGCACTTTCAACTTACTTGTAATGCCGATAATAAATAAATCTGCTTAAGGAGAAATAAAATGTCAGAGAAAACAGCTACCAAGAAAGCTGTGGCACGCAAAGATATGACAAAAGCACAGTGGACATGGAAAGAAATGAAAAATAATCGTGTTGCATATTTGATGATTGCACCGTTTATGTTTCTTTTCACTATATTTACTGTTGTACCTGTTGTTCTTTCGATATTAATCAGCTTTACTGACTTTAACTTGCTGGAAGTTCCGAATATTGTCTTTATAGACAACTATATTCGATTGTTCCTCGATGATGATATATTCCTCATCGCTGCTAAAAACACATTCGTATTTGCGGCAATAGTTGGGCCAACATCATATTTTATGTCACTTTTGATTGCATGGTTTATCAACGAACTTGCGCCGAAAATAAGATCAATAGTAACACTTATATTCTACGCTCCGTCAATTTCAGGTCAGGTTTATCTTATCTGGGGTACACTTTTTTCAGGAGACTCATATGGATGGATAAACGGACAGTTGCTGGAATTCGGAATTGTATCCACACCTATTCAGTTTTTTGAAGATGCTGACTGGGTTATGCCCCTATGCATTGTCGTAGCACTTTGGACCTCACTTGGTACATCCTTCCTTGCATTTATTGCAGGTTTACAGGGGATTGATCGTTCGCTTTATGAAGCGGGTGCTGTTGACGGTGTCAGAAACAGATGGCAGGAGCTATGGTATATAACATTGCCGAGTATGAAGCCACAGCTTATGTTCGGTGCTATCATGGCAATAACACAGTCCTTCGGCTTTGGTTCTGTTGTTACTGCACTATGCGGATTTCCGTCTGTCGATTATGCCGCACACACCATTATGCATCATTTGGAAGATTACGGCGGCATGCGTTTTGAAGTCGGATACTCATCAGCTATTGCTGTTGTGTTGTTCTTTATAATGATAGGTTCAAATATGTTGGTTAAGAAATTTATTTCAAAGGTGGGACAATAATATGGCAAGATTAAGAACAAGAAAGCATAAAGTTGTCCTCAGCCGTTCCACTGGAGGAGATATCGGAATCACACTGCTTCTCGTATTAATCGGAGCATTCATGTTTTTACCGATGTTTTACGTCGTTCTTCAGTCTTTTAAACCTCTTGATGAGCTTTGGATATTTCCACCGAGATTTTTAGTTTATAATCCAACTTTTAAGAATTACAAAGATTTGTTTATTCTTATGAATACGTCGTGGGTTCCTTTTTCAAGATACGTGTTTAATACAGTGTTTGTATCTGTGGTAGGAACAACAGGAAACTTGTTCCTTTCGTCACTTGCGGCTTACGCAATGGCAAAAATTAAATTTCCAGGACGTAGCTGGATGTTTAAATTGGTAAGGACATCTCTTATGTTCCATGCAACAGTTACAGCTATAGCAAGCTTTATAATTATGAGTGCCTTCCATTGGGTAGATACATATTGGGCAATAGTAATTCCTGCTTTCTGTACATCTCTCGGACTTTATTTGATGAAACAGTTCATGGAATCAAACGTTTCGGATGCAGTACTTGAAAGTGCACGACTTGACGGTGCTTCCGAGTTTAAAACGTTTTGGGTTATTGCAATGCCAATGGTTAAACCCGCATGGCTTACACTTATCATTTATTCATTTCAGGGACTTTGGAATTCAGGCTCCTCGATTTATATTCAATCAGAGCAGCTCAAATCATTTAACTATGCAATACAGCAGATAGTTGCTGGTGGTATTAAGCGTGCCGGCGCTGGTGCAGCATCCACCGTTATTATGATGCTTGTACCTATTACGGTATTTATAATTATGCAATCGAACATCATTGAAACAATGGGTTCAAGTGGTATGAAGGATTAAGGGGGAAAAAATGAAGAAAATAATTTCTGCAATAGCAATCCTCTTTGTACTAATATTTTTAATATCTGTACCAGTAAGTGCCGCAAAACCATATCAGACATATACATATGGTATAGGCAAATATGCTTTGCACTCACCTGATGCGTATACACCAATTGAATCAATTGATTCAGATTATATGGGACTCGATACAGCTATTGATGACCCACGTGATTTGGTTGTTGATGACGAACTGAATGTTTATATAGCAGATGCGAAAAATGACAGAATAGTATGTCTTAATCGCTATTATAAACTTAAATTCACAATGTCTACATTCACCAATGAAAATGGTGTTGCCGATCAATTGGAATCTCCTTCGGGCGTATTTATTACAGATGATAGAATTTTTGTTTGTGATACGGATAATAACAGAATTGTAACTTTTGACCGTGAAGGTGAATTTTTGGCAATTATACCAGAACCTGAATCTACTCTTTTTGAAGATGGTTCCGTATATAAACCAGTTGCAATAGCAGTTGACCAATATAATAGACTTTATGTTGTGTCGTCAACTACTTACCAAGGAATTATAGTAATGACGGATAAGGGTGAGTTCACGTCTCTTATCGGTGCACAGAAAGTTTCTATTACGGCTTGGCAGATATTTTATCGCCAGTTCCAAACTGACGAACAGAGAGCATTGACTCAAACATATATACCTACAGAATTCAATAATATTACAATTAATGAGGGTGGGTTTATTTATGTTACAACTTCGTCAATATCTTCAACTAAACAACAAGAGTCAATTTCGAGTACTTCTGGTGACTATGCTCCTGTTAAAATGCTTAACGCAGCAGGAACAGAAATCATGCGTCGTAACGGGTTCTGGGCACCATCAGGTGAAGTTACCATTAATAAATCTTCAACTTCGGGTAGTCCAATAGGCGCTTCAAAAATCATTGATGTGGCACTTGGCCCTGAGAACACATGGTCTATAATTGACGAAAAAAGAAGTAAAATTTATACATATGATTATGATGGAAATATGCTTTTTATATTTGGCGATACCGGTGCACAGCTCGGAGATTTAACAAGTATTGAAGCAGTAACCTACCAGGGCGATTTGATGCTTGTTCTTGATAAAACAAATGATAATTTCACAGTTTATCAGAGAACTGAATATGGTGATATTCTTATACAGGCATTAAATCATCAGAATAATACGCAATATGACTTAGCGGTTGATGACTGGATTGAAATTCTTAAGAGAAATTCAAACTATGATTCTGCTTATATTGGTATTGGTCAGTCACTCGCACGTAACGGCGATTATTCGGAAGCTCTTGATTATTATAAATCAGCTTACGACGAAACCAATTATTCCTTAGCTTATAAAGAGATAAGAAAAGATTGGCTTTCAAAATTCTTTCTTGCTATTCCGCTGGGAATAGTAGCAATATGCGCAATTTGGATATTATTCATGAAATACGCAAAGAAAATCAATACTCGTACTGCTGTCAGTGTAAAAAAGAGAACTTTAAAAGAAGAATTCTTGTTTGGATTCCATTTAATTTTACATCCTTTTGATGGCTTCTGGGATTTGAAACATGAAAAGCGAGGGTCCTTGCGAGCAGCAATTATCTATATTGCAATAACAATATTTGCGTTTTTCTATAAAGAAATAGGACAGGGATATCTTTTGAATCCTCAAGGAAGCAACACTACAATTGTTGATCAGGCAGGTCAGGTGTTAGCGCCTATATTCCTCTTTGCTATAGCAAACTGGTGTCTTACAACTTTGTTTGATGGTGAAGGTAGCTTAAAGGATATCATAATAGCAATTTCTTATTCTTTGTTACCGCTTACATTGGTAATAGTTCCTACAACAATTTATTCAAACTTTGCAATTTCTGAAGAAGTTAGTATTATTTCGTTTATAATTGCTGTCGGATATATTTGGACAGGAATACTTATTTTCTTTGGAATGATGATAACACATGATTACACAATGGGTAAGAATATCCTAACAATTATAGGAACTTTAATAGGAATTATATTTATCATGTTTATCATATTGTTGTTCAGTACATTGTTTATAAAGATATACAGTTTCATATCCAACATCGTCATAGAAATCGGATATCGAATTTAGTCGCAGATAGGAGATAAAAATGAAAATGAAAAAAATACTTACAATACTCTTAGCTGTTTTGATGATGTTCAGTACTTTTTCGAGCATGCTCATTATTGATGTAAGTGCAACAGAAAGTATTGACGGACACCTATCCTATATTTATGAAAAAGATGATAAGGGTAAAGACACAACAGATGTTGATTATGAATCAACAGTTATGCAGTATTTTACAGAGGAGTTTGCTACACCTCAGGATAAACTTGCAAGCATGCAATTATATTTTCAACAGGATGGCTTTCAGCTTTATGTTGATACAGTTACAGGCGAAGTTGCAACTGTTAATATAGAAAGCGGAGAGATACTGTTTTCAAATCCATATGATGTTGCAAATAGTAATACAAAATCAGATTCAGTAAAAGGGCAGATAATGTCCCAAATCATTATAAAATATACGGATAATGATACTGAAAAGTATTTTTATAGTTGTGAACAGGCGGCTATGAATGGACAGATTACCATTGAAAATATTAAAAATGGTATTCGTGTAGAGTATACAATCGGACGTGAAGAGACGAAAATGCTCGTTCCACGTATGATAAGCAAAACGCGTTTTGAAGAAATGATTATCGCGCCTGCCGCCGCAGCTCTTCCTAATGCTGCTGACGGAACCGATAACTTCCTCCTAAAGAAACTAAAAGCTTATTATTTACTTAAAGACTTATCTACTTGTTCAACTGCCCGTGAGGCAGCAGATTTAACTGCTGCTTTCCCGATAACCAGCAAAATGGCTGTTTATGTATTTGACCCTAATGCTTCAACAAAGGAATTAACCGTGGTTGAAGAACTTATCAAAACATATTGTCCTTTATATACTTATGAGGAAATGGATAAGGACCACGCGGAAACCGAATATGAAGGCTCTGATCGTGCACCGGCACTTTTCAAGCTTGCACTTGAATATTCCCTTGATGAATGGGGTATGAGTGTAAGACTTCCAGCAAACGGTATACGTTTTAACGAGACTGAATATCAGTTGACTTTTATAAGCATACTTCCGTTTATGGGAGCAGGTGGCACAAACGGTAACACAGGCTATAACTTCTTCCCAGATGGTTCAGGCACACTATTCCGCTTTGAGGATCTTGCGGGCGTGGGCACAACCATAAACGGAAAGGTTTACGGACAGGATTATGCCTACCATACAATCACAGGTACTAATCAGGAGATTATAAGATATCCTGTTTTCGGTATCGTTGAAAACTGGGAGGGCGAAAAAACTGTTGACACAGATGTAGTAGCTACTCCTGCTGTATATGATTCTGTAACAGGCGCATTGCTTTCAGAAACCGTATATAAAACAGAAGTTGTAGAAACACAGGAGGACAGAGGCTTTGTTGCCATAATTGAAGAGGGTGACGCTCTTGCTGAGTTGTCAACTTATCATATGGGTACAATGAGTGATTACAACACTGTTCAAATGTTGTTCTATCCTCGTCCAAAAGACAGTTTTAATCTGTCGGATGCAATATCAGTTGGTTCAAACTCAACATGGACTGTTGTATCTTCAAGAAAATATGTTGGCAATTATAAGATTCGTTATATAATGCTTACAGATGAAGATCTTGCAGCTGAAAAGGGAATCACAGATTATTATGATACCACATGGGAAGGTATGGCTCACGCATATCAGGATTATCTTGTTTCCGAGGGAACGCTCACAAGATTGACTGAAGATGATGTTAAGGAGGATATACCTCTCTATATCGAAACATTTGGTTCAATGATTACTGTTGAGAAAATCTTGTCCATTCCTGTTAATGTAATGACACCGATGACAACTTTTGAGGATATTCAAACGATTTATAAGGAATTATCCGAGGAAGGTATTGACAATATTGATTTCAAAATGACGGGGTATTATAACGGTGGCATGTATGCTACGGTACCATATTATCTCAAATGGGAATCATCCGTAGGTGGCAGCTCTGGATTTGAAGAGCTTGTTGCAGATGCAAAGGAAAATGATTACGGAATTTATCCGGATTTCGATTTTGTATATGCACACAAAAATGTCGCTTTTGATGGACTTAATTTCAAGGATTATGCAGTAAAAACTATTAATAATCAATATACGGTAAGACGTGTATATAGTGCTATGTATCAGGATTATGTCGGATATTTTGACGTGGCTTTGTCCCCTGCATATTTTGAGCACTTTATTACGAAATTTGCCGATAATTACATGGAATATAATCCAGTTGGTATTTCGGTTTCAACTCTCGGCTCTGATCTTAATTCAGATTTTGATGAAGATGAACCGTATAACCGCGAGGATTCCAAGCAATTTACAATTGATTCACTTGAACAGATTGCAAATCTTAAAAATAGTGACGGCGAAGGCTTATCCATAATGACGGATAAAGGCAACGCTTTCACATGGAAATATGTTGATCATATTCTCAATATACCGCTTGATTCAAGCCGTTATATCAAGTCAAGTAACTCAGTACCTTTTATAGGTATTGTACTTCACGGATATATTCAATTTGCTGGAACACCTTACAATATGGAAGGCGACACAGCATATGCTCTTCTTAAAGCTATTGAGAATGGCGCTGGTCTCTATTTCATACTTTCATATCAAAATACTGATATACTTAAAGATTATGAAAAATTAAGTAATTACTATTCAATAAGATATGATATATGGAAAGAAGATTTAGTTGAAAATTATAATGAGCTTAACGATTTACTCTCTGATTTACAGACCAAGCTTATTATTACGCATGATTTCCTTGTTGGTGAACGTGTTCCAGATCCAGATGAAATTCTTTCAGATGAAGAAGCTGCAAAAATTGCAGAAGAATTGGAACAGGCTGAGCAAGCAGTAATTGAAGCGCAAGAAGCACTTGCAGCTGCTCTTACAGCGAGAACAGAACCTGCAAAACAAGCACAAATCGCTGCTGAAGCAGCTATGTCTGCTGCTGAACAGGCAATTATAGCAGCAAAAGCAGCCGATAAAATCACATCTGCCGATGTATTAGGTGCAACTGATGCATTTGATTTGAAGCTTATCGCGATTTCGGCAGTTGATGCAGCAAAAGCTGTAGTTACAGCCACAGGCGCAACGATGACTACTACAAATTTAACAAACCTTGTAAACAGTATAACAGCTGAAAGAACAGCATATAACGCTGCGACGACAGCAGGTGTAACTAAAACACAACTTGACAATTCAATTCAACTTTATATTGATTACAAAACAGCTGAAGCAAATGAAGTATCTGCTGCAAGCGTCAAGAGCAGGGCAAGTTCAAGCTGGAGTTCTTTGAGATCTCAGGCTATTTCTTCAAGAAATAACTATTACACAGCACTTGAAACACTTGCAAAAGATGGTGTAAGTACTGATATTTCAAACGCAATTGCTCTTATTATCACATATAACAAAGAAGAAGCATTAGCCTTGGATTATGAATATCTCGCATCTCTTACTGATGCAACTGATGCTCAAAAAACAGTTGCAACCACTCAACGTACAAAAGCTAACACAGCAAAGGACAGCATGAATGCTGTAGATGCAACGGTTCTTGCCTCTGCAAATACAGAAGTTAATAGTGCAATTGCTGATGTTAACGCCGCTATTCCGCTTATAAGTGATTATAGTGCGAAGAAGGCAATATCTGAAGCTTCTGGTGCTACTGATGCTCAAAAAGCAGCTACAGCAGCAGCAAAACTCCTTGCTGATGCAATTTCGACAAATGTTGACTATGCCGCTGATATGAAAATCAGTGCAGATGCAAAACTTGTTGATTGTCAGGCAAGTGAAGCTGCATATAACGTAGCAGTTTCAAATTATAATGTAGCACTTACTGCTAAAACCGATGCTAACACTCTTCTTGAAGCAGATCCTTTAAAGGTAATATTAGCTGATGCAAGTACAGTGGCAACAAGTGCCGCTCAAGCAGCAATTGATGCTAATGTTGCAACCGCCGCACAGATAAGCACTGCAGTAACAAAACGTGCAAATCTTGTCGCAAAAGAACTTGCTTATCAAAATGCTTTGACTGCTCAGGCAACTGCGGAAGCAGATGCTGATGATGCAGAAGCAGCACTCACTTCTCCTCTTGGAGTAACAAGTGCTGAAATTGCAGCTGCTACAACTGCAAGAGCAAAGGCTGAAACAGCAAAAACCGCAACAGAAACAGCAAAAACCAACCGCGATAATGCACAAGCAGAGGTTGATGCACTTAATATAACTGCTGGTTTATATCTTGATGCTGTAATTGCAAAAGAGCAGGAAAATACTGTTACAAGTCAATCCGCTCTTGTTACTACAGCAAGCACAACAGCTTACACTACAATAACCAAAAAGAATGTATTTACAAGTGCAATAGATGAAATTTATGCATTGGCAATTGCAACAGTTGATTATAATGAAGCAAATGCATACTTTGTAAGTGTAACAAATACTTTAAGCGCTCTTGTAACTCTTGCGGATTCAGCAATTATTATTGCTGATAAAGCAGCAACTACTGCACAACTCGCAGCTGATGCTGCACAACTTAATGCTGATATCACAGCAGATCTTATCAATAACAATCCTAATATTAATCTTCCTACCGAGATTATTACTGATACTGCAGCACTCGCATTGCAGGCAAAAACTTACGCGGATGAAACTGCAATTTCAGCAGCTCTTGCTCAACAGGGAACAGAAGTACTTCCGTTCATGCAGGCAAAAGTATTGTTGTTTGCTGATTCAACATCTCGTTCAGCAATTACTTCAATTGAAACGAGTCTTACTCAAACAGGCGGGATAAACACACTGTATACTACAATTTCTAATGCAGTTCAGACACTTACTGAGTTGAAATCAAAAGCGTCTGCTGCTACAATAGATTTGAAAGCTGCAAATAATCTATATGCAGTTGCTATGGGAAAATTCCTTGATGCAACATCAACCGACGAGGAGAAATCAGCGGCAAAGGTTGATATAATTAATGCTTATGTAAGAATTATAACAGCTCAAAAAGCAATTGATTTGTATCAATCAGAGTATACTCGTCTTTCATCAACTCGCAATTCACTCGTTTCCCTTACTACAAAAGCAGCTACTGTAGTTACTAATGCTGAGATAGCAATTACAAACACAGAGTATGCAAAGCTTTTACTTGATGAATTAATGGCTGATTCTACAACAGATCCAATTATGCTTACAAAAGCACAAGAGGCATATGACAATCTTAAAGCGCTTTCAGATAAAGCAAGCGCATATGCTCAAACAGTTACAAATTATGTGGAAATTGCAACAGAGGGACTTGATAAAGTTCTTCCTGTAACCGAAACAACGACCACAACCACAACAACCGAAGAAACCACCACAAAGTATACTTCCGATGATGGAAGAATTGTAATGGTTACATACGGCGGCAAAGATGGAGACGACTCCGCACCGTATAGATCATTTATTCTAAATTACAACGCATTCCAAGTAACAACTGTTGTTAATAACGTTGAGTATACAGTTGATGCTTTCGGTTATGTTGTAATTGATTATTGAGAAAGGAGAAGTGAAATAAATGACAAATGCAGTCAAAGTTAAAAGCACAAAGACTAAAAAGCACAAAATCGCTTCTCTGGACAGACTTAAAGCAAGATCGGGATGGTTCTTCGTTCTCCCATTCATACTTGGATTTGTACTTATCTATCTACCGATTATTTTCGATTCAATCAAACTCTCTTTTATGAGAATTTCTGTGTTGCAAGGCGGCGGAATAGTAACTACATGGGTTGGATTTTTGAACTATAATGACGCATTATTTGTAAACCCTGATTTTGGACCTACGCTTCTTGCTGGACTTAAACAATTAGCATTTGATATTCCAGCTATAATAATTTTCTCATTGTTCATGGCCGTTCTACTAAATCAAAAAATGGTTGGTCGTGCAACATTCCGTGCAATATTCTTTATTCCAGTTATTCTTTCAACAGGTCTTATGGCTTCAATTGAGTCACAGAATATACTCGGTGAGTATATGGAAGATGAAAGCGGAATAAATGATGGCACTGGTGTGAGCTCATCAGCGGCAATTGTTTCGTCAGCGGATATTGAACAGCTGTTCAGCTCAATGAAAATGGGAGATACACTTGTTGACTTGGTTGTGAAGGCACTAGAAAATATTTATGACATTGTAAACCGTTCCGGAGTTCAGATGCTTATCTTCCTTGCAGGTTTGCAGTCTATTTCACCAGCAATTTATGAATCTTGTCAGATAGACGGTGCGAGCGCATGGGA
>Ga0172378_10004969_pt1 | contig 12436 bp, 8 predicted proteins | sample GrowelOW332metaG_FD_119755 | JGI IMG/M metagenome (GOLD analysis project Ga0172378, IMG submission 119755) | Groundwater microbial communities from an aquifer near a municipal landfill in Southern Ontario, Canada - Pumphouse #3_1 metaG | ecosystem: Environmental > Aquatic > Deep subsurface >...
AATGCACAGACGAAAGTTGAAGTTGAGAAAAAACAAACCGTAAAATCTGTGATAGAACAAGATAAGGGAGAGAAAGCTCCTGTCAAACAAACAATCGTTGAGCCTGAGGATAAAATATTTTCTCTTCATGCTGACAAAGAAAGACCGCAGTTAAAAGTACTTCGTACTATTGATTTATCTGCTATCAATCAAAATACGCGTCCGAAACGTAAGTCTAAAGAGGAACGCAAAAAAGAAAGAGACGACAAAGAGAAATTGCGCCAAGAGCAACGCAAGCAGATGAAGAGTTCTATTATGAAGGAAATTCATAAAGATAATCCTAATAGACCTGCTGGTGAACATAAACGTCGTACGCGTATCAATAATGAAAAAGTGGATGTGTCTCGTGAAAAGGGTACTAATCCACCGAGTACAACCAATCGTAATAATAGACGTCCTAATACTGGAACTCGTCCTACAACAGGTACTGGTACAGGCTACCGTTCAAACAGTGGTGCTGGTACTGGTACTGGTACTGGTACTAGTACCAGTACTCGTCCTAGTACCAGTTCAAATACTCGTCCTAGTGCTAGCTCAAGATTTGCCAATAGTCGATTTGGTCCTAAGAAGGAAGTTAGCGAAGAAGATGTAGCTAAGAAAGTTAAGGAGACATTGGCACGTCTAACGAATAAGACTAGAGGTAAGGGTGCTAAACATCGTAAGGATAAGCGTCAAGAGGCTTTTAATCGTGCTAGAAAAAGAGCTGATAATGAAGCAGAAGATAACAAGTCTATCAAACTTACTGAGTTTGTAACTGTAAGTGAATTGGCTTCTATGATGGATGTAGGTGCTACTGAGGTAATCGGTACTTGTATGTCTATTGGTATGATGGTATCTATCAATCAACGTCTAGATGCTGAGACTATCAAGATGGTCGCTGAAGAATTTGGTTTCCAAACTGAATTTGTTAGTGCTAAAATTGCTAGTGCAGTTGTCGAAGAAGAAGATAAAGAAGAGGACCTTGCAACTCGTGCTCCTATCGTAACAGTGATGGGTCACGTAGATCATGGTAAAACTTCATTGCTTGATTACGTGCGTAATGCTAATGTAATCGCTGGTGAGGCTGGTGGTATCACTCAGCACATCGGTGCATATAATGTAACTTTAAAGAATGGTCGAAAGATTACTTTCTTAGATACTCCAGGTCACGAAGCATTTACTGCTATGCGTGCTCGTGGAACTAAAGCAACAGATATTGTGATTATTATCATCGCAGCTGATGATAATGTGATGCCTCAAACAAAGGAGGCTATCAACCATGCTCAAGCTGCTGGTGTACCTATTGTATTTGCTATCAATAAAATTGATAATCCAAATGCAAATCCTGATAGAATCAAAACTGAATTATCTACTTTAAATTATTTAGTAGAAGAATGGGGTGGTAAATATCAGAGTCAGGATATCTCAGCTAAAAAGGGTGACGGTGTCGCAGAATTATTAGATAAGGTGTTGCTTGAGGCTGATATGCTTGATCTTAAGGCAAATTCAAATCGTCAAGCAACTGGTACTGTTATTGAGTCTACTCTTGATAAAGGCCGTGGATATATAGCTACTATGTTGGTTTCTAATGGTACTCTTAAAGTGGGTGATAATGTCCTTGCTGGTACTAATTATGGTCGTATCAAAGCGATGTATAATGAACGTAATCAACGTATTGAGAGTGCAGGTCCTTCTGAACCAGTATTGATTTTAGGATTGGATGGAGCTCCTACAGCAGGTGATACTTTCCATGTGTTCGATACTGAGCAAGAGGCTCGTGATATTGCTAATCAACGTGAGCAATTGGCTCGTGAACAAGGTATACGTACTCAGAAAAATCTTACTCTTGATGAAATTGGTCGTCGTATCGCATTGGGTACCTTCCAGGAACTTAACCTCATTGTCAAAGGTGACGTGGATGGTTCTATCGAGGCACTTAGTGATGCATTGATTAAAATATCAACTGAGCATATTCAGATTAATGTGATTCATAAGGGTGTCGGTCAGATATCTGAGAGTGATGTTACATTGGCTGCTGCTTCAGATGCTATTATCATTGGTTTCCAAGTTCGTCCATCAACTGCAGCTAAGAAATATGCAGAACAAGAAGGTGTAGATATCCGTATGTATTCTGTAATCTATGCGGCAATCGAAGAGGTTAAGGCAGCTATGGAAGGTATGTTGGCTCCGGTAATTCAGGAGGTAGTAACTTCTACTATAGAGGTTCGCGAAGTCTTCAATATCACTAATGTTGGTGTTGTTGCAGGTGCAATGGTCAAAGAGGGTAAGGTTAAACGTTCTGATAAAGCTCGTCTTGTCCGTGAAGGTATCGTTGTATTCTCTGGAAAAATCAAAGCTTTGAAGAGATTCAAGGATGATGTCAAAGAGGTTGCAAATAACTACGAGTGTGGTATCAGTTTGATTAATTGTAGTGATATCAAAGTTGATGATGTCATTGAAACTTATGAAGAAATAGAAGTAAAAGCGACTTTATAATCGCTTATAAACTATAAGTTTAAGAAGTGCTGTACCATGGTTGAGAAATTCGTTTCTTTACCTTGAGTCAGCACTTTTTTTATTAAATATAAAGAACGCTAAAAAGGATTTGCTTTATGCATTTAGAATTGTTGGATATTATTCTTCTTATTATATTAGGCTATGGACTAGTAAGGGGTGCCATAAATGGATTCCTTAAGCAATTGGCTGGTTTACTTGGTTTTATTGTTGGTTTCATCTTAGCCAAGATGTTATTTCAACAGTTGGGTATGCATCTATCTCCTCTATTTGGAGGATCGCATGATACGCTAGCTAATGTCATTTCATTCTTTTTGATTTGGCTAATTGTTCCTCTAGGTTTCTCTTTGTTGGCTAGTGGTTTATCTAAAATGATGGATTCTGCCAATTTAGGATTTGTCAATCGTTTTTTTGGTGCAATCCTAGGCCTAATTAAATGGTTACTTATTCTGACACTCATTTTGAATATTTATGCTTTGGCGGATTCTAATGATGAAGTCATTACTAAAGAGAAGAAAGAATCTTCCTTTTTATATCAGCCAATAATTAATTTAGGGTACCAATTATTTCCGTATGCTAAACACGCTGTAGATAAAGTGAGAAATGAAATGCAAGAGCCGGTGACTTGATATATATCAGATTTGATTATAAAAGAATGATAAAAGAAACAAATGATACGAAGTTTCAATTCCAAAAGTTGTAAATTCGTGGAGTAAAAATAATAAAGAAATTCTATATAAATGAAAGAGCGAGAAGAACAAAATAAATTCGTTAAGAATGTCGCTGCAGAAAAATATAAATACGGCTTCACTACTAATGTTGAAACCGCTACGATTGAAAAGGGATTAAATGAGGGAGTTATTCGTCAAATTTCTGCTATAAAAAAGGAACCTGATTGGATGCTCCAATTTCGATTAGATGCTTTTAATCATTGGAAAACAATGACTATGCCTAAATGGGCACACCTCAATATCCCTGAGATTGATTTGCAGAATATATCTTACTATGCTGATCCTACCCGTAAAAAGGAAGGTCCTCAAAGTATGGATGAAGTGGATCCTGAATTGATAGATACGTTTAATAAATTAGGTATTCCATTGGAAGAACAGATGGCATTGAGTGGTGTAGCCATTGATGCTGTAATGGATTCTGTATCTGTAAAAACAACTTTTAAAGATACGTTGATGGAGAAGGGAATTATCTTTAGTTCTTTCTCAGATGCTATTCGAGAACATCCAGATTTGATAAAGAAATATATGGCAACAGTGGTTCCTTATACGGATAACTACTTTGCTTCTTTAAATAGTGCTGTCTTCTCTGATGGTTCATTTGTGTATATTCCTAAAGGGGTACGCTGTCCTATGGAATTGAGTACTTATTTCCGTATTAACGCAGCTGAAACAGGTCAATTTGAACGGACACTAATTGTTGCAGATGATGATAGCTATGTTAGTTATCTCGAAGGATGTACAGCTCCTCAACGTGACGAAAGTCAGTTACATGCTGCTATTGTAGAAATTGTATGTATGGATAGAGCTGAAGTGAAATACAGTACTGTTCAAAACTGGTATCCAGGAAATGCTGAAGGTAAAGGTGGTGTCTATAATTTCGTGACCAAACGCGCACTTTGTAAAGGCGTGAGCTCTAAAGTTTCGTGGACTCAGGTTGAGACTGGTTCTGCTATTACTTGGAAATATCCTAGTACAATTCTTAAAGGGGATAATTCTGTTAGTGAGTTCTATAGTGTCGCTGTTACTAATAATCACCAACAAGCTGATACGGGTAGTAAGATGATTCATATAGGTAAAAATACCTCATCTACTATCATAAGCAAAGGTATCTCTGCTGGGAAAAGTACCAATTCTTATAGAGGATTGGTCAAAGTAACCGCAAATGCGGATGGTGCTCGTAATTATTCTCAGTGTGACTCTTTATTACTTGGAGATCAGTGTGGGGCACATACATTTCCATATATGGATATAAAGAATGAGACTGCTGTGGTAGAGCATGAAGCGACCACGAGTAAAATATCAGAGGATCAGCTATTCTATTGTAATCAACGTGGTATCAGTACCGAAGATGCTGTGGGATTGATCGTCAATGGATATGCTAAAGAGGTGCTTAATAAGTTACCTATGGAGTTTGCGGTAGAGGCACAGAAGTTGCTTTCTATTTCGATTGAAGGTTCTGTAGGATAAAACTTAAGCATCAAAACAATCGCTATCTTTAATGAGGTAGCAATACAAAAAATAATAAGAAATCAGATAAAGCAATGTTAGTAATCAAAGATTTACATGCCAGTATCAATGGCAAAGAAATACTCAAAGGTATCAATCTTAGTGTGAAACCTGGAGAAGTGCATGCAATAATGGGTCCTAACGGGTCTGGCAAAAGTACCATGAGTAATGTGCTAGTAGGACATCCTAAATATGTAGTAACTAAAGGTTCTGTTACTTTCAATGGAAAGAACTTATTAGAAATGCCTCCTGAGATGCGTAGCCATGAGGGACTTTTTCTATCTTTCCAATATCCTGTGGAAATTCCAGGGGTAAGCATGGTTAACTTTATGCGTTCTGCTATAAATGAACAAAGAAAATATCATAATTTAGAACCTCTTCCAGCTGGAAAATTTCTTAAATTGATGCGTGAAAAACGTGCTTTTGTGGAAATGGATAGTAAGTTATCTAATCGTGCTGTTAATGAGGGATTCTCTGGTGGTGAGAAGAAGCGTAACGAAATATTTCAGATGGCTATGTTAGAACCAACATTAGCTATTCTTGATGAGACTGATTCGGGTCTTGATATTGATGCTCTTCGTGTCGTAGCTGATGGAGTCAATAAATTAAAAGCTCCTGATAGAAGTGCTATTATTATCACTCATTATCAACGCCTTCTTGACTATGTCAAACCAGATATCATCCATGTATTGTATAATGGGCGTATCGTGAAAACTGCTGGACCTGAATTGGCTCTAGAATTGGAAGAGAGGGGTTACGATTGGATCAAAGAAGAATTAGGAGAATAATTATCGAATAGATTACAATGAATATAGAACAACAATATATAGATCTTTTTGAGGAGCAATATAATGAGCTTTGCAAGAATAGTGCAGAGATATTGAATGTTCCCCGGAAAGAGGCAATGGCTCATTTTGAGGAACAAGGTATCCCAAAGAAAGGTACAGAGAGATATCGGCATACTAAACTTGATGATGTTTTAAAGTTGAATTATGGGGTTAATATGCAAGGTTTATTGCCTAAGTTTAATCCTTATGAGGAATTTGAATGTGATGCTAAGGGGTTAGGAACCGATTTGCATTTTTTAGTCAATGGCGTTTACGTTGATAAACAGCAAAGTAATACTTCGGGGGTATATGTCGGCAGTTTGAAGAAATTCGCTGATCAGAATCCAGAAAAGTTGCGTCCTTATTACAATCGTTTGGCTGCTGCACAGAATGATTCAATGTCTCAGTTTAATACAGCTTTTGTGCAGGATGGTTTGCTCTTGTTTGTCCCTCGTAATATTAAAGTCGAAGAGACTATACAGCTTATTAATATCTTGCATAGCAATGTCGATATGCTTATATTCCGTCGTATATTAGTCATTATTGAGCAAGGTGCTGAAGCCAAATTACTTCTTTGTGACCATGTTACCCAACAACAGCATTACTTTTCTAGTCAGGTGATAGAGGTCTTTGTTGGTGAGAATGCTACTCTAGATGTGTATGATTTGGAGGAAACTCATAACTTGACTTCACGTGTCAATCACGTATATGTGGAGCAAGAAGCTAATAGTAATGTGGTTATAAACGGGACTACTTTACATAATGGACTTACTCGTAATGATATCTATGTAGATATGATTGGTCAGGGTGCCAACGTGGAATTAAGTGGGATGATTATAGCAGACAAAGAACAACATGTGGATAACCATACGTTTGTTCGTCATAAAGTACCTAACTGTACCAGTCACGAACTGTTCAAATATGTACTTGATGATTTTGCTGTCGGTGCTTTTTCAGGTCGAGTATTAGTTGAACGTAACGCACAGAAAAGTTTATCTGAGCAAAGCAATAAGAATCTTTGTTTGAATAGTAAAGCACATATGTACACGCAACCTCAGTTAGAAATATATGCTGATGATGTGAAATGTAGTCATGGGGCTACTGTCGGACAGTTAGATGAAGAGGCCATGTTTTACATGATGCAGCGTGGTATTCCTATGGCAGAAGCTCGTATGTTATTGATGTTTGCTTTTGTTTCTGATGTCATAGACCAAATTCGTATTCCTAGTTTGCAAGAACGTCTTCATCTATTGACTGAACAACGATTTCGTGGAGAATTGAATCAATGTGCTGGTTGTGCTTTGTGTCAAAAATAAGAAATGTAGAAGATGAAAAGTGAAGATTTTCCAATATTAGCAGAAATGATCCATGGGAAACCGTTGGTTTATTTAGATAATGCAGCCACTACACAAAAACCACAATGTGTGATTGATGCTATTGTGAGTTGTTATACTCATACTAATAGTAATGTCCATCGCGGAGTGCATCACTTGTCGCAAATAGCTACCAAAAAGCATGAAGATGCTCGACGTACTATTCAGCATTTCATTAATGCGAAATCAGAAAAAGAAATTCTTTTTACTCGTGGTACTACTGAAAGTATCAATCTGCTAGCTGCAACATTCGGACAGCGTCTCCAAGCTGGTGATGAAGTCATTATCTCTGAAATGGAGCATCATAGCAATATCGTGCCTTGGCAACTCCTTGAAATGAATAAAGGTATCAAGGTTCGGGTTGTTCCAATTTCTGACGTTGGTGAGTTGGATATGGATGCTTATCGAAAATTGTTCAATGACCGTACGCGTATGGTTTCGATTGTTCATGTAAGCAATGTGTTGGGAACTATTAATCCTATTAAGGAAATCATTTCTATCGCTCACGAACACGGAGTTTATACTCATGTAGATGGGGCACAATCAATAGCGCACCTTCCTATAGATGTTCAAGATTTGGATTGTGATTTTTTCTCTTTCAGTGGACATAAGATATATGGACCAACAGGGATTGGTGTTCTTTATGGACGTGAATCAGTTTTGGAGACGCTTCCTCCTTATCAAGGCGGAGGCGAAATGATTGACCATGTAAGTTTCGAAGGAACTACATTCAATGAATTACCTTATCGTTTCGAAGCTGGAACTCCTAATTATGTAGGGTCGGTTGGTTTGGCCACTGCTATTGATTATGTTTCGGCGATAGGGATGGATAAAATTCAACAATATGAACATGAGTTAACTGTGTATGCAGTAGCCAAGTTATCTACTATATCTGGGATTCGTTTTATTGGCGACGCGGCTCATCGTGAAGGAGTAATTAGTTTCTTGGTAGATAATATCCATCCATTTGATATGGGTACATTGATTGACCATCTAGGTTTTGCTCTTCGTACAGGGCATCATTGTGCACAACCACTGATGAAACACTTTGGTATAGAAGGTACTCTCCGTGCTAGTTTCGGCTTATACAATACTCATAAAGAGATTGATGACTTGATTACTGCCTTGATACGTGTGCAAAAAATGTTCTGAGTAAAATCTATTTAATGAGGTTTGATTCCTCATCCTCGTAATAATTTGTCTCTGTGAAGAGCTTCTTTATGCTAAGTATTGCTTTTTTCCCGCGTACCCAAAAACTATTGAAGAAGGAGCCATCTAATTCTACGGTTCTGCAGTTTGTGATGGCTCTTGCTTTTCGGTTATTGATAAATAAGATCTTTCCGTGTCTTTTTAGTTGAAGGCCTAAGGATCCGTCTTCGCCTCGTGTGATATCAGTACGAAAACCATATCTTTTAGCTAACTCAGTATCGTGCGAAAACACTGATCCTCTGACAGCTAATTCAGGTCTCTTGAAGTGCAAAGCCCACATGTAACAGTCTCGAGAAAACTCGTATAATTTGAGACCTAACCTAGAATGATTCTCATCCGGAATATAACTCCAACTAGATGAAACTCCTACAACATTTTTCTTTTGCAATTTATTGATTGAAATTTCAATGTATTTAGGAGGATACATCGTATCAGTATCTATATTTACAAAATACTTACCACGTGCTTTGTCGAGACCACATTGACGAGCGAATCCAGGACCTTGTTTGGATTCGTTGAAGTAAGGTATCTCTAATCTTTGAAAGATTTCTTCAGTTCGATCTTTAGAATTGTTGTTTATTCCTATTATCTCTATAGGATATTTGCATTGCATTTCACTTAGTGAACACAAACAAGCTAGTAGCCGTTCCTCTTCATTACAAGCGATGAGGCATACAGTAGCAAGTGGGGTATCTGATTGTATCTTTTTAAGATTATGCTTTATTTGATTGATAATATGCTCAGGTATTGTGCTGAGTGGTCTGTCATACAATCTTTTGTATTTGTTGTACCAAATCATAATTTCGAATCATTTTAAGGATTAATTGTTTGCAAATATACAAATTAAAACCCAATAAATTTAAATAGACCTGTTTATTTGTTATTTGAAAGAGTCTATTTGTCTAAATTTAATTTGTTTAAATATACTAGTGTATCTTTTCGTTATTTCTAGCTTCCAATTCAAATAATTCTTTATCTTTGATAATCAACTAAAAACAGATGAATATGATAACAACTACTACCCCTTCAATTGAGGGCCATAAAATTATGGCTTACTATGGAATTGTATCTGGAGATACTATTATTGGAGCAAATATCTTTCGTGATTTCTTTGCTAATATTCGTGATGTTGTAGGAGGGCGATCTAAATCTTATGAGAAAGTCCTTCGTGAAGCTAAAGAAACAGCATTAAAAGAAATGAATGAAAAAGCAACTGCTCTCGGAGCTAATGCTGTGGTCGGTGTTGATTTAGACTATGAGACCGTAGGCGGTTCTGGTTCTATGCTCATGGTGGTCGCGACGGGTACTGCTGTTAAGGTCGAATAAGATTTATTCTTCACTTTGTAATATCAGAGATTTAGGATAAATAATATTGATTTGATTATAGATATCGTTTCTTTGTAGTAAAATGTAACTACTAAGAGACGATTTCTTTTTTTATGAAATTTATTATATATCATTTGGGACTAATTGTAATAAGTTAAAATAAATCAATATGGTTAAAAGGATGGTATTTCTTTCTTTTTTTTGTAAATTTGTTCACAGTACCTTTTCCGTAAGGTGATTATATAAATCTATTTTATTCTCTTTTTTGTATAAAAGAGGATACTTTGTATAAATTAAAAAAAATGTAATGAAAGTAACGAGAATTTTTCCTTGGGCTTTTTCAGTCCTGTTTCTAGCTTTAATTTCATGTTCTAGCGAGAATGAGCAAGTGTCTGTAGAGCAAAGAGATGTCTCTTTTTCTTCTACACTTAATGGGGTTAATCACGAGACTACTCGTCTTGACGTTTGGACTGGTGCTGAGAATGTAGGGGTCTTTATGTATCAAGATGCGAATGCTTTAGCTAGTAATGTTCAATACAGTGTCTCTGCTGAGGGCAACCTAACTGCTACATCTGATGGAATCATGTATCCTATTACTGGAAATGTTTCTTTCAAAGCAGTTTATCCTTACGTTGCTGTTAGTGATGCTACAGTTGCTATCGATTTGTCTACAGAAGGTGATCATGACTTTATGTATGCTACTCCTAGTCAAAAATTTAATAATGCTTCTACTGGATCTGTTTCTCTCAATTTTAAACATCAATTGGGACGTCTAAGTTTGACTATTGCTGACAAAACGATCAAAGATGCAGTTTACACTGTTCATGCTACTGTAGATGCTACTTTTACTGTGGCTGACGGAACCTTGGCGTTGGGAACGACTAAAATGGATTTGACTCCTGCAACTACTGAATCGACTACTGACTTAATTGTCTTACCTGGTGAAACTGTGGATTATGTGACTGTTACTGTCGGGGATAAGGTCTATACTTGGGATGCATCTGCTATCACATTTAAGGCTAATTCTCGAACAAAATATAAATTGACTCTTTCAGAGACAATTGCTACTGCTGAGATAGTAGATACTGTTGCTGAATGGACTGAAGCTATCGAGCGAACTGAATCTACTGGTGGTGAGACTGGTGGTGAGACCGGTGGTGAAACAGGTGGTGAGACTGGCGATGAGTTTGATAATACTGATTTGAGCTCTGATATGCATTTTATTGACGCACTTACTGCTTATAATGATTATGTGTATTTTCCTAGTGCTGATGGTGCTTCAAAAACGGCTAATTTAGCTAATTTCGGTTCGGTTACTGACTATGTTAAATTTTCTTCTTCTAGTAAGAAAGGAACAGCTACTATCACTGTGCCTGCTGGGATGACTAATATGCGTTTCTTCGCAATTCCTTGGAATGGTAAAACTCCAAAGATTGTTGTTGGTGATAAAGGCAGTTTACAGCTTTACAAAGGGGATCAAGATGATGTTACTAATGTGTGTGCACATGATTCTGAAATAGCTAATATAGATGCTTTCAAAGCTGAACTTGGTGTCAATATGTTTGTATGCACTGTTACCGGTGGTGAAACGATTGATATCGCTCTTTCAGAGGATACTTCTGTTAGTAATGCGCGTTTTATCTTATTTGGTCTCCAATTTAATTAATAACAACTAAGAATAGAATATGAAATTTAATAAATTATTTTTTGCTGGTGTCACAGTATTGTCACTTCTTGCTTCATGTGGTGGTGGTACGTATATTCCTGATCCTACTGTTGACCCGAACCCTAATCCAGATGAGGTCGCGGTACAGTTGACTTCTTCTCTAACTCCTATGACTGAAGTGACTCGTGTCGGTGATAATTGGGATGGTACGGAGAGTGTGGGCGTATTTATGCTTGATGCTGCGTCTGACTTTACGGTTGAATCTACTGGTGTGAATATGGAATATACTGTTGGTACTGATGGTGCGCTTACTGCGGCTTCTACCAAATTGGTCTATCCTGAAGATAAGGATGTCAAGTTCATTGGTTATTATCCTTATTCTAGTGCTTTGACTGATAGTGAGATTAGTGTCGACTTGACTAAAGACGTTGAAAAGGATATTTTGATTTCTGAGGTGTCTGCTTCTTCCAATGCTGCTAGTGATGCAGTGGTGAACTTAGTATTTAGACATCTGTTTACTAAGGCTAATTTTGTGGTGAAGTCACAAGATGGACTCGTTATTGATGCTGATAAAGTGTCTATGATGGCGTATGTAAGTAATACAAAGGCTATAGTGTCACTAAAAAACAATAGCTATTCATTGACTTCTGGAAGCAATGGACAAATCGCATTGACTGTGTCTGGTTCTGATGGAGTGGCTACGGGTTCTGCTGTCCTTTTCCCTGGAAAAACAACTATTGGTTCTGAACAGAGTACTATTGAGAAGGTAGTCATTACGGTGAATGGAACTGACTTTACTTATACGCCTGCTGACGATGCATTTGCTGTCGAGGGGGATGTCGTTGCTACTTTTAATATGGTTCTTGATACTGAAACACATGAAGCTGTACTTGAAGGGGCTACTATTGATCCTTGGGACCAAACAGTCGGTGGAGATGATAATCCTGGTGGTGAAACTCCAGAAGCTGGTACTATTTCTGCTCTCCGTGCTATGTATAGTGGCTCTGATGTATCTGACTTCTCTAGTATGCCAACGGTAAAGGGTATCGTTATCTCTGATCCTACTACAGGTAATGTGAGCTCTAGCCAGATTATCGTTTCTGATGGTAGTAAAGGAATCGTGCTTTATAATCATGATGGATATGATACTTTTTCTTATAAATTAGGAGATGAAATCGAAATTACTCTTGACGGTGCTAATTTGACGGTTTACAAAGGACAACCTGAATTGGTCGTTGCGGCTGCTAACTTGAAAGTGCTTGCTAG
>Ga0172378_10004970_pt1 | contig 12432 bp, 9 predicted proteins | sample GrowelOW332metaG_FD_119755 | JGI IMG/M metagenome (GOLD analysis project Ga0172378, IMG submission 119755) | Groundwater microbial communities from an aquifer near a municipal landfill in Southern Ontario, Canada - Pumphouse #3_1 metaG | ecosystem: Environmental > Aquatic > Deep subsurface >...
CATTAAGAGCCATTGAACTCAACTGTGACGCCATCTTAATGGGCAAGTTCGGAGTTGATGGAGTCTACACCAGCGATCCAACTTGCGACTCCAAAGCAAAATTCTTACCAGTTATTACATATAAGCAGATGCTAGAAATGAAACTTCAAATTATGGATCTATCTGCTGTAGAATTAATTAAGGACAAAGATATTGAAATTCGCGTCTTCTCGATGTCTGATCCCAATAATTTCCGTCGGGTCATCGAAGGAAGAGATATCGGAACTGTCTGCAAAAAAGGAGAATAACCTATGGATGAAATCGTATTAGATGCACAACAAAGGATGGAAAAATCCATCGAGTCGTTAAGAATGTCGCTCGTGACATTGCGAACCGGCCGGGCCAATCCCGCGATTCTATCGACTTTGATGATTGACTACTATGGATCTCCCACGCCAGTCAATCAAATCTCTTCTATTATGGTTCCGGAACCCCGTCAACTTCTTATTAAGCCTTACGATCGCAACGATGTTAAAGCGATTGTTACCGCAATCAACGCTTCTAACCTCGGTTTTAACCCGATTAACGAAGGGTTAACCATTCGCTTAATCATTCCTGCTCTCACCGAAGAAAGAAGAAAAGAATTGTCCAAGAAAGCAAAGATGTATGGCGAAGAAGCCAAGGTGGCAATCCGTAATATTCGTAGAGATTATGTCGAAGTTGTAAAAGACGACGACAGTTATCCGGAAGACTATCAAAAGAAAATCCTCGATGATATTCAAAAAGTGACTGATGAAGCGATTAAAAAAATCGATGACATCTGTCTCGAAAAAGAGAAAGAAATCATGGCGGTATAAGGAAGGTTCGACCTTCCTTTTTTCTATTACATTTCTCTATTTTTGTGTATACTAAAATAGATATTAAATATGGCAAAAAGAGAGTCTTTGAAACATATTGCCTTCATTATGGACGGGAATGGGAGATGGGCTACTGCTCGTGGTCTTCCTCGTTTTTTGGGACATAAAGCAGGTTGTGATCGCGTTATCGATATCTATGAAGAATGCCGATCCCAAGGGGTAAAGGTCATGTCTCTTTATGCTTTTTCAACTGAAAACTGGAATCGTCCCAAGAGCGAAATTAACCATCTTTTCAAATATCTTGAAATTTTCTTTAAAAAAGAAATTGATCGGATGATTAAAGAAGGTTGTCACATGATTGCTTCTGGTGATTTAACTCGCTTGCCTAAGAGGACACAAAAAGTTGTCCAAGATGCGATGGAAAAAACCAAAGACTGCCACGATTTTACATTTAATATATGCCTCAACTATGGCGGGAAAGCCGAACTCGTTCGCGCAGCCAAATTATTCGCTGAGGATGTTATTAATCACGAAACAAAAATTGAGGATTTAAATGAAGAAAGTTTTGAAAATTATTTATACACCAAAGGATTACCACCAGTCGATTTATTAATCCGCACTAGTGGAGAGATGAGGACTTCGAATTTCCTACCTTGGCAACTTGCCTATGCCGAATTTATCTTCACTCCTACTCCTTGGCCTGATTTTGATAAAGAACAATTTCGCAGCACTTTAAAGGAATATGAGAAGCGGTCACGCCGCTTTGGAGGCTTGTCCAATGAAAAAGACTGAACATCACCATAGACACAATGAGTTGACCGAATCGACAAAAAGCTCAATGAAGACGCGAATTATCACAGGTATCATTGCGATTGTCTGTATTGTCCCTTTCATCTTTCTTGGTGACTGGTTCTTTGCTGCTCTCGTCATGTTTGCCTCTATTGTCTCGACGACAGAAATTATTCGCTGTCTGAAAGTGAAAAAATCAGTTCCTTATCTCATCGGCCTTACGGTAATTAGTATTATCATATGTATTTTCATTGTATTCTGGCCATTCTTGCTCAACTTATTCACCAAAATTCAAGAGGATTCTTGGTTCCATTTATACGCATATTTTGACAGACTCCACATTTCTATTCTCTTGGTGTTCGTTGGCTTTGCTTTGCTATTTATGGTGGTGGTACTGTTTTCGTCCTTCACTGCACGAGACGCGAGCTTTATGTTTACGATGTTGGTCGTTATTTCCCTCGGTTTACAAAGCCTCTTGTTCTTGCGTTACTATCCATCCTTCCTTGAATATGAAGCTTTGAAAATTCTAAATTCCGAAGCCCCGCCAGCCCCATTATTTAATACTTTTGACTCGTTTGAAGCATCTCTATTGGTAATTTATGTCGTTGTCTCGACGTTTATGACTGACACAGGGGCCTATTTCTTTGGTCTTTTCTTTGGTAAAAAGAAAATCAACGAAAGAATTTCGCCTAAGAAAACCTATGCTGGATTTATTGGCGGACTAATTACCTCCTTTGTTTTTTCCTGCGGATTTGCTTTCATTTTTATCAGTACAGGGCACCCTTTATTAAAAGGGACTCTTGACTTAAATCATTGGTACTATGTAGTTGCTCTATCAGCGATTATTCCTTTGTTCGCAACACTCGGTGATTTCGTCTTTAGTTCGATTAAACGTTTCTATAATATCAAAGATTACGGTAACTTTTTGCCGGGACACGGCGGTATTCTCGACCGTATCGATTCATTGCTCTTCTCGCTGACGGCGTCTGCTTTATTCATTTGGATCGTGACTAACATTGGCACTGATTTACTCTTCTTATTATGATAAGTATTTGTTTACTTGGCGCTTCTGGATCAATTGGAAATCAAACCCTGGATGTCATGAAAAGGCATCCACTTGATTTTATATTGACCGCTTTTTCAGTTGGCCACCAGGTAAACAAAATCCCCTCAATCCTTAAATCTTTTCCTTCCGTGAGGATGATTTGCGTCCAGGAAGAAAAGGCCGCAGAAAAATATCATAAACTTTTTCCTCATCTACATTTTTTTCATGGCGATCAAGGACTAACATCATTGATTAAAGAATCTCAAGCCGACATGGTGGTCAACGCTCTTGTCGGTTTTGTCGGTTTGGTTCCTTCAATCACTGCTTTAGAGAATAACCGTGTTCTTGCTTTAGCAAACAAAGAAAGTCTCGTTGTTGGAGGAGAATTAATCAAGAACATTCTCGCCTCTGGGAAAGGCAAACTTATTCCCATTGATAGCGAACATGTCGCCTTAGCTAAATGTCTCGCTGTAGACTCCAGCAATGTCAAAAATCTAATTATTACCGCCAGCGGTGGAAGTTTCAGAAATCTTTCAAGAAAAGAATTAAAGACAGTCACCGCTGAGCAAGCTCTCAATCATCCGACCTGGAAGATGGGCCCGAAAATTACCATCGACAGCGCCAGCATGATGAATAAGACTTTTGAGATTATCGAAGCCCATTATCTGTTCAATTTTCCCTATAAGAAAATAAAAGTCATAATTCATAGCGAATCTATGATTCATTCTATGGTACAATACAATGACGGAACTTATCGCATGGATATCGGGAAACCCGATATGCGTGTTCCAATCGCCTATGCCTTGTATCAAGGGTTATTACCTTACAAGACATATGTCTGTTCCGATTATCATGATTTCACCTCTTATAACTTCAGCGAATTATCTTTAAAGAGATTTCCCGTCGTCAAATGGGCGAAGAAAGTCATTGAGGAAAAAGGCACATATGGCACTGTTCTCAATGCTTCAAACGAAGTGGCGGTCTCGGCGTTCTTGAAAGGCAAAATCTCTTTCTTGGATATCGAAAATGTTGTTTCCAGCATCATGAAAAATCACATTAACATCATTAATCCTACTCTTGTGGATATCCTAAGAGTGGATCAAGAAATTCGGCAAAAAGCCCTCAAATTTATTGAAAAGTAGGTACTATGGCTATTTTATTTAACTTTCTCTACATCCTTCTCTTTATCTTCTGCCTCTCGATTCTGATTATCGTTCACGAACTCGGACATTTTGCAATGGCAAAAGCCTTTCGGGTCTATTGTTTAGAATTCTCGATCGGTTTCGGTCCAAAACTATTCTCTTTCAAAAGAAAGAACGCCGAGACTCGTTTCTCCCTTCGGGGAATTCCCTTTGGAGGATATGTCTCTATGGTCGGAGAAGGAACAGAAGTTCCGGCCGGAATTGAAGTTCCTGAGTCACGCAACTTTAATAAAATTAAAAAGTGGAAACGCATCATTATTTTAGTGGCTGGTGTGACAATGAACGCCTTTCTTGCTTTAGGTGTTTTCTTTATCTCCGAGATGGCTTTTGAACAAACGGAGGTTTTGGCCGGTCAATTAATGGTGACGGAGAATTCCGTCGCGGCTAGTGCCGGACTTCAAAGCAACGATCGAATCTATCTCGACAGCGAGACTTTCGGAGAAAATGCACCAATCTATGTTGTTGATAGAACAAATGCCTATTTTACATATTTCGACGAGGACGAAGGAGAAACAACCGCCCCCGTAATTGTCGTTTTATCGCGTTCGATGCCCAGTTACTCGCAACGCAGTTGGAGCGATTATCTCAATTATTTGAACCCCGAAGCTATTGATGAAACGGAAGATTTAGATAAACACATCGTGCCAATTACTGCAGATGTCATTTCGGTGACTTTCAATATTACCAAATACGACCTTGTAACCGAAGGCGAGGAACAGACCACAACTCCAGTTTCCGTCACTCTCGATGCTTTTTCAAGCCTCACTTCCCCAGAACACTATTTCGAAGATATTGGTCTTTCTTTCTCTCTCCATAAATACCGCAACACTTTTGCTCAGGCGAATAAGAACACTTGGAATTTAATGGGAGAATCTTCCGCAGCTATTTTCAAAGGATTAGGTTCTTTATTTACCTCCCCTGGCCAAGCAGGAGGAATTATTGCAGTTGGATTCGTCACGACATCGACTCTGCAAAACTTTGGGATTGTATCCTTCATTCAACTATGGGGTTTAATTTCAATCAACTTAGCGATTATTAATTTATTGCCTTTCCCCGGATTAGACGGATGGCAAATCTTCGTTTTGATTTTCGAATCGATTACAAAAAGAGAGATTTCTCAAAAGACCAAAAACATCGTTTCGAGCATTGGGATAATTCTCCTTTTCGGTTTGATGTTTGTCCTTTTAATCAAGGATGTCTTCATGTTTATGATTTAAAACTATGAATGAAAAAATGGTTCGCTTCTTATCAAGTATCGGCATCGAGAACTTCGATGATTTTGATCTTGATTTTGACATGATTGGACGCAACCGTTTTAATAAACAACAATATGACATGGTAATTGTCAAAACTAAACCATGGAAATATTATCTCCTTAGGCAATTTCAAGATAGATTGATTAATATCGATTATCCCTATACGCTCCGTTTTTCTTATTTAGTTCGCCCAGATTATCACAATGCGATTTCTTTATTTGATGACTGGTATCAGACGATTTATCGTCTCCCTCATAATTTAGTTATTACCGGCGATGAAGAAGATCGCTTGTACATCGAATATCTCAACGAAAGCGAGAAAGAACAATATGGTCAAGCGATTGCTGATTTTCGCGACTTTTTGAGTTTTATCAACTATGAATTCGTTATCGTTGAATCCGTTAAGCCATTCGAAGAACAAACTCCGGAAGTATCTACTAGACAGATGAAAAAGATTATCAAGAACGCTGAAATAGAAGCAGTTGAAACGCTGGAAGAAATCGCGGAAAAGCCGGAAATCGTCGACCGTAACGATGCTGCTGATATTGCCGAACAAGAACGAAAAGAATTAAAAGAGAAAGTTGAAGCGGCATATTTAGAAATCATGAAGCGCAACGCGGAAGAGATGGCTAAAGAGAGACGCCGAGCAATGTTAAATAAACGCGGAAACTATCAGCCTATTGAGAGAATTGATTCTATTAATGAAAATTCAGGAAATGTTGACTTCTCCGGCCAAATCTTTTCGATTGAACTCCGCGAATTTGCCGACTCGACAAAAATCACCATTGGTGTCAATGACAAGTTTGGCGGTGCAATCATGGTTGGAGCTTACGAAAATAAACAAATCCCTGAAGATACAATCAAACTTCTAGATAAAGGAGCTAATGTCCGTATTCGTGGTGTGGCTTACGCGGATAATTTCACCAAAGAAGTAACAGTCAAAATGCATTATATCGATCTTCTTCCTCCAGATGAAATCGTTCCTGATGATGAAGAAATCAAAAGAGTCGAGCTCCACCTCCATAGCACGATGTCCAATATGGATGGCGTCACGAGCATGGATGACTATTGTCGTTATGCAAAAGCACTCGGGCACAAGACCATCGCCATTACTGATCACGCGGTCGTTCAAGGGTATCCAGAAGCTCAAAAAGCTGCTAAAAAGAATGGTTTAAAGATGATTTACGGCGCGGAACTCTACATGGTGGACGACAAGCTCAATTATATCAAAAACCCCGTAGATACCCTTTTAAACAAGGCTAAATACGTCGTATTGGATTTAGAAACCACCGGATTAAGTTCTCGATATGATAGGATCATTGAGTTTGGCGCGGTCAAAGTCGAGCACGGTTTGGTGTCTTCTCATTTTGATGTGCTTATTAATCCAGGATTCTCGTTAACGAGACAGATTACTGAAATCACTGGAATCACCGATGAATTATTGAAAGACAAACCATCTATAAAAGATGTAATTAAAGATATTCTCGATTTTATCGGAGATGCGATTTTAGTCACTCATAACGCCGAATTCGATATTTCCTTCTTACAGGAATCTCTCGAGAGATTAGGTAGGCCTCCTCTTGCTAATCCAGTTATTGATACTTTACAGTTGTCACGTTATCTCTTCCCTGACAGCAAGAGACACTCCCTCGGTGCATTGTGTAACAATTTAGAAGTTAAATACGATGAAGAGCAAGCTCACCGTGCGGACTACGACGCGCAAGTTCTGAATGACGTCTTCCAACCTATGTTGTCTCGTCTAATTAGGCAACATCACATTATCACACACGCTGATTTGCAAAAGTTGGAAACTCCTCCATCTCTTTTAAAACATATCTACCCTGTTCACATTGTTGTTTTAGCTAAGGACAAAATCGGTTTAAAGAATCTCTACAAGATGATTTCTTTATCTCATATCGAATATCTCGCGGAAGTACCAAAGATTCCTCGGCGAGAAGTTGAAAAACATCGCGATCATTTACTAATTGGTTCTGCCTGTTTTAACGGCGAAGTCTTTAGAACCGCCCGTTATTACAACGCTCAACGTTTGAAAGAAGTGATGACTTTTTATGACTACATTGAAGTTCAACCATTGGAGAACTATTCATTCCTCGTCAACATGGGTGAAATGACTCAAGAAGCAGTGAAAAGATATGTTGCCGACATCGTTGAAACCGCAACCGAAGCCGGAAAGACAATCGTGGCAACAGGTGATGTCCATTATTTGACACCAAAAGAAAAAGTCTTCCGGGATATCTATATCTCTGCTAAGGGTTTAGGTGGCACCAACCACGCTCTTAATCCATATTCTCGCAACAAACAACCACCTTTTGAAAATCCCGATCAGCATTACCGAACCACCAAGGAAATGTTGGATTGCATGTCATTTTTAGGAAAAGATAAAGCTTATGAAATAACTGTCACTAATACGAACAAAATTGCTGACATGATTGAGCCCATCGTTCCGCTTCCAAATGATAAACTTTATTCTCCTAAGATTGAAAATTCGGAGAAACTATTAACTGACCTCTGCTATCAGAAAGCCCACGAATTGTATGGTGATCCTTTGCCAAAGCCGATTAAAGAGCGACTTGATGCTGAACTTAATGGTATTATTTCGAATGGATTCTCAGTTATTTACTACATTGCTCACAAAATTGTTAAGAAGACACAAGAAGACGATTATATTGTCGGATCTCGTGGCTCGGTTGGTTCGAGCCTTGCAGCAACTATGGCAGGTATTACGGAAGTTAATCCCTTGCCACCTCATTATCTGTGCAAGGAGTGTCATTATTTAGAATGGACAAGCGAGACGATGCCCGACTATCGTTCGGGCTATGATTTACCCGAAAAGAAGTGTCCAGTTTGTGGCGCGGACATGATTCACGACGGACAGAATATTCCATTTGAGACTTTCTTGGGTTTCCACGCTGAAAAAACACCTGATATCGACTTAAACTTTCCTCGTGATTATCAATCTCGTGCTCATGATTACACAAAAGAATTGCTAGGTGAAAACAATGTTTTCCGTGCAGGAACAATTGAAACCGTGAAGGATAAAACAGCCTTCGGTTTTGCGCGCGGTTATATCGAGCGAAAAGGTCTTGATCCGAACACCTTTCCCAAATCCAAAATTGCTTATTATGCGTCAGGTTGTATCGGTGTGAAAAGAACCACCGGTCAACACCCTGGGGGAATCGTTGTTATTCCTAACGAATATGAGGTCTATGACTTTACTCCAATTCAATACCCTGCTGACGAACCAGAATCATCTTGGAAGACCACCCATTTCGACTTCCATTCCATTCACGATACGGTTTTAAAACTCGACTTATTAGGTCACGTCGATCCAATGGCGTTACGCATGATGTCCAAATTGACCAATGTCAAACTGGAAGATATTCCATTAAACGATAAGGAAACACTTTCAATTTTCTCATCTCCCAAGGCTTTAGGAATGAAAAACGACTATATGGTCTCCAAAACTGGAGCGATGGGTATTCCCGAATTCGGGACTAATTTCGTTCGTGGAATTCTCGAAAAAACAAGTCCAAAAACATTTTCAGATCTTGTTATTATTTCTGGCCTATCCCATGGAACCGGCGTCTGGCAAGGCAACGCGGAGAACTTAATTAACTCGCAGAAAGCCACCCTTCAAGAAGTCATTGGATGTCGTGACGATATTATGACTTACCTCATCAATAAAGCTATTCCGGCCGCTATCAGCTTCTCAATCATGGAAGACGTCCGTCATGGAAAGGGCTTGAAACCTGAATTTATTGAAGTGATGAAGGTTCACAAAGTTCCTCAATATTACATTGATTCCTGTAATTTAATTAAGTACATGTTCCCAAAAGGACATGCGGTTGCGTATGTCACAATGGCGATTAGAGTAGGTTACTTTAAAGTTCATTATCCACTCGAATATTACGCGACATTCTTTTCTGTGCGCTCCAAACAATTCGATATTTCAGCGATGATTAAAGGAAGAGATGCTATTATTAGTCGTCTTGATGAGTTAAAATTGAAAAGCAAAAGTAAGACTGATAAGCTTACTCCGAAGGAAGAAGACCAGATTGTTACTTTACAAATTGCTCTCGAAATGGTTCAGCGTGGATACAAATTTGAGAACATTGACTTGTATAGATCTGAGGTCGCTGACTTCATCGTTGATCATCAAAATAAAGCGCTTATCCCTCCCTTCACAACCATTGATGGTTTAGGAGAGAACAACGCACTGACCGTGATCAAAGCCCGTAAAGAAGGTAAATTCTTCTCAAAAGAAGATTTGCTCCGTCGAACAAAATTAACAACCACAAACGTCAACGACTTATCAGCGTTAGGTGTTCTTAATGGTTTAAATGAAACTGATCAAATGACTCTTTTTGACCTAAATGATTTGTCATAGTGACACTAAACTCGGGAAGTAGCACAGCTTGGTAGTGCGCTTGGTTCGGGACCAAGAGGTCGTGGGTTCGAATCCCATCTTTCCGACCACTCGAAAATAACTCTTCATATGAAGAGTTTTTTGTTTCCTTTAAATAGATGGGGACATCCATAAACATATGGATTTCTTTATTCATTTAAGAATAAAAATGTTTTATGCTTTAGATACGGTTGTTATAATTAAGAAGTTATGGCGTCATCACTAAAACTAGCTAGGAGAAACATCGATCAAAAATCTATCTTTGATCGCCGTATTCATGAGATTGATTTGGTTCGAGGTCTTCTCATTATTTTAGTTGTCTGCGACCATGTGTTTTGGAATTTGAAACATTACGGAGCCATCTGGTACGATGCCTCAAGTAATACGAATCGAGCGTTTCTCTTCTTCCGAGATTTTTTTGGTTGGTATTGGACCTCAAGCGCCCGCTCAGTCATCCAACCAATAATCCTTATGGCTTTTTGTTTTATTTCTGGCGTCTCTTGCGCTTTTAGCCGTAATAACTGGAAACGAGCAGTGCAGACCCTTACCATTTGGTTCTTAATTGCTTCTATAAGTAATATCGCTCAAATATTTGGATTCTTTCCGGACCAAGGAACGGTGAGAGTGGACTTCAATATTATCGGTGTACTTGGTTTCAGCACCTTGTTTTATTGTTTTATTCAAAATCGGAGTTGGAAATCACTCGCGGCTGCGACTCTGATTGCTTTTGTTATGTCGTGGTTTATCATTCCCAACATTCAGGATAATTTTATCCGATTTTTTGGCTCATCTCCGGTTGTTCATGCTGAACATACGTCTTATGTTCCGAATTTTTACTTCCCATTTTTCTGGGAACCAGCGGAGGTATTTGGCGGGACTAAACAGGCTGACTATGTCCCCTTATTCCCATATATTATGTTTTTCTTTGGTGGTGCCTTAGTCACCTATTTCGTTTATCGGAAGAAACGAAAGTCCTTGTTCCGCTCTTTCGAATGGGAAAGACCAATTTGTTTCTTAGGTCGCCATACTTTCGTTATTTATATTGTTCATCAAGCTGTGCTCACGGGTTTATTCACCGTGCTTAACGCCATTATACAAGCTTATTATTAGGAGGAATTATGCTCGAAAATTTATCGCTTTACGAAGCTTTTCAAACGTCTGTAACAAACACCCCGTCAGGTAAAGCTGTCTACTATCAAGGCACACAGCTCTCCTATCGTCGCCTTTCTCGCCTTGTCGATAGAATGGCGGATATTTTAGTTCACTGCCTCAATGTCAAACCTAAAGATGTCATTTTGGTGGCTCAACCGAACATTCCCGATACATTGATTTTGATATACGCCATCAACAAGATTGGGGCGATCGTCAACTTGGTACATCCATTAACTCCATACAATCAAATTCGGAGCATTATGGAAAAGACAAAAACCAAGATTGCTTTCTTGTTTGAACAACGCGTCGCAAAAGAAGTCGAACAATATCGCGAAATTGCTGATCAAATCTATGTCACTCGAATTGAAGATTTTTTGCCCTTTTTGAAGAAAAAAATCTATCACATCTTCATGAATAAAGATATTCGCAAAAAATTAGGACGTTTTAGAGGAAGATTTAAAGGTTTCCGTTATCTCTATCAATTAAAACCGACTGGTAAACCAGTTGAAACCGTGACCGGAAAATCTAAAGAAATATCTGTCTATCTCCATAGTGGCTCAACCACAGGAGACCCCAAGATCATTTGTTTATCGGATGAAAATTTTAACTTTATTTGTGACCAAACCGATGTCGCCGCCAGCTTGCCGCGCGAACAGCTAAAAGGTTTTGGAATGTTAAGCATTCTTCCAAGCTTCCACGGATTTGGCTTCTGCATGACGATGCACAACAGTTTAACTAACTCGATGAATTGTATTTTGATTCCGAAGTACTCGCCAAAAGAAATTGTAAAAACAATGAAAAAAACCAATGTTAATCTATGCGTTGGTGTGCCGACGATGTATGAGAGTTTGGTGAATTATCCCGCCTTCGTAAAATCAAAGAAATTGAAGAAATGGATTGTTTGCTTCTCCGGAGGAGACTCTCTATCTACCGACTTAAAAAAACGCTTCGATGAAGTGATGATTTCGCATGGTTCGCCTTGCCGCCTTTTTGAAGGCTACGGCTTAACTGAGTCAGTTGCAGCGATTACAATTAACACGTTCGAACACAATCGAGATGGTTCAATTGGTTATCCACTCAAAAAGGTTCAGATTCGCATTGTCGATGAGAACGGAAAAGATTTGCCGCGCGGCGAGATCGGAGAAATCGTTCTTAAGAGCCCAGCGACAATGGTCAGTTATTTAAATGATTTAGAGGCCACCAAAAAGGCCGTCATTGATGGCTGGTTATACACTGGCGATTTAGGGTATCTCGATGACGATAACTATCTATTTTTTAAACTTCGTAAAAAGAGAGTTATCAAGGTTTCTGGTGTTGGTGTTTTTCCCACCGAGATTGAAGCTTTGATTAACCATATTCCAGGTGTTAAAGGCTGTTGCGCGATTCGTATACCTGATATACGTCTCCAATCCGCGGTAAAAGTCTTTGTCGTCGCTAATTATTTTGATGAGCAAGGAATGAAAAACCTCATTCTTGACACTTGCCGCAAGTATCTTATTCGTTGGGCGGTTCCAAAAGAGATTGAATTCATCGATAAATTACCCATGACACGATTAAACAAGATTGACTTTGCTCGTTTGCAAAGAGAAGAAGACGCTCGTCGTCAGACAGGAAATTAATTATATGAAAACGAAACTTCTTGCCCTTATTATCTTTGGCTTTGTTAGCCTTACTGCCTGCGACCTTCCTATTCAACCTAACGGCATCAAAGTGATGAGTGTCGATA
>Ga0172378_10004971_pt1 | contig 12428 bp, 8 predicted proteins | sample GrowelOW332metaG_FD_119755 | JGI IMG/M metagenome (GOLD analysis project Ga0172378, IMG submission 119755) | Groundwater microbial communities from an aquifer near a municipal landfill in Southern Ontario, Canada - Pumphouse #3_1 metaG | ecosystem: Environmental > Aquatic > Deep subsurface >...
TGGCTTGGAGTACCGAAACCATCCCAGCAGATTAAGTCCATCACCCGAAAGGGAACGACGACGCCTGTAGCTTGGGTTTGGGATTGGGTGGATGCATGCTGGTCAAGGTGCAACGAGCAACGCGACCTGTTGCCGGGAACCATTGTGCTGGTGGAGGCCTCTTTCGGCGGCTACTTCTTGGAAAGCGGCTGGAACATGCAACAAAAAGCCGAGCCATCCCTTTCGTTGGATCTGCATCTTGCGGAAAAATCGATGTTGCAAGACAAGAATTTGCAGGACAAGGCGGATTCCGGAGAACAGCGCGAAGACTTGAGCGTACAGTCTTGGCGTTCCTTGGTTTGTCACTTGCAAGATGTGGAACAAGAGACCCGGAATATTGCGGACGTCCTTTGGCCTACAAAATTGCCGGAGAATCCTTGGCTTTCCTTGCGCCGCAAGCTCGTCTTGGCTGGTTTTACCCATGACATCGGGAAGGCTTCGGCGTATTTTCAAGGTTCTATCGACATAAATTTCCAAAACCCATCCATTCCCAAGGACTTGCGCGATGAATTGTTGGCGAAAGCCCCCAAGGGTGCTTGGCCAAAGAATCGTTTGTATCGCAAAAATGGTGATGGGGAACAAAGAAAAGGGTTCCGCCACGAGCTGGCTTCCGCGCTCGCGTTGTTCGACTTGTTGCGGCAGATCCAACCTTCCCATCCCGGGCTACTGGGTGAATGCCGCGATTATTTCCCGGAACAGAAACTCCAAGTAGAGCAAAGTGCGGAGGGGCTTCTATCCATTCAGGAAAGCCATTTGTCCAAGTTGTTTGATCCATCTGAATACCCGGAACGCTGGTGCTTCGATCTGGTGGCCTATCTGGTGGCAAGCCATCATGGCAAAGTACGCTGTAGCTTGCAGGCTTCTCCGTTGGATCAGGAATATAGGGCTCAGGATGGCCGGGGCATGCCCATTCGCGGTGTTCGCGAAGGCGATGAACTTCCTGCAGTAAAAGACAAGAACGGCAATTTCCTTATTCCAACAACCAAGCAGACACTCGAACCCGCCAAACTAGGGCTTTCCCCAGTAACCGGCCCCAGCTGGACAGAGCGTGTACAAGGCCTGCTGGATCGTTTCGGTCCTAGTGCACTTGCCTACTTGGAAGCCATTTTGCGGGCGGCGGATATCCGGGCAAGTCGGAACGTGGACTCTGCCTGTAAGGGGGTGTGACGTGGATTTTTCCCACCTCATTGAGACAATTGCGGACATCCACACGCAATCTGTAGCGCAAGCATCTCGGTCGGTCAATCACGCGCTGGTGATTCGCAATTGGCTCATTGGTTGCAATATTGTGGAATATGAGCAAAAGGGAGAAGACCGGGCGGCCTACGGGGAGCAGTTGCTGGATAAAATTGGAAAGGCCCTGAAAAAGCGTGGAATGAATGCGTGCAGTCGGTTTGAACTGGGGCGAAGTCGGCAGTTTTATCGCTGTTTTCCACAACTTCATTCTGTGATCAGTACGATCTCAATTCGAGCAACATCGTCGCTCGAATCTGCGGGGCAAACGATTTCCCGAAAACGAGCGACACCGTCGCTCAAATCCAGAAATCAGATCACTCTGTCCCCCGATTTGCTCCTTCGGCTTTCTTGGTCCCAGATCATTGAATTGCTCAAACTGGACACCGAATCGCAGCGTGTATTTTATGCCTTGCAATGTTTGAACGGGAACTGGTCAGTCCGCGAGCTCCAGCGTCAAATTGGTTCTCTTCTTTATGATCGCGTGGGCCTTTCCAGCGATAAAAAAGGATTGCTTCAGGAAATTCAGAAAAAAGCGGATCCGAAAGATTTGGCGGACTTGATCCGCGATCCTTATGTATTGGAGTTCACGGGGCTTGCCGAAAAGCCGCGTTGGCGGGAAAGCGATCTGGAACAGGCCTTGTTGGATCATCTGCAGAACTTTTTGCTGGAACTAGGCTCTGGTTTTTGCCTGGAGGCCCGGCAGAAGCGGATCACCGTAAGCAACGATCATGATTATATCGATCTGGTTTTTTATCACCGCATTTTGCGCTGCCATTTATTGATCGACCTCAAAGTCCGTCCTTTTGAACATGGAGATGTGGGGCAGATGAACTTTTACCTGAACTGGTGGAAGGACAATGCGATGGGGCAAGGAGATCAGCTTCCAGTAGGACTGATTCTTTGCACCGCCAAGGATGCGGTCAAAGTATCTTATGCCACCGCTGGATTGGACCAGAAGTTATTTGTCAGCCGATACCGTCTGCTATTGCCGAAACCGGAAGAACTCCAGAAGTTGCTGGAGGCGGACCAGGCGCGGATGATGCAGGAACAGGCAGGGAGGAAGAGAAAATGATTTACAAACACATTTTGAAAGGTTGCCAACCCACACCACTGGCCCATTATCTCAAAGCACTGGGAATTCTGCGCTTGGTTGCAGAGCAAAAAAATCCGACATGCCGAGGCGCATGGGTGGACGATTATTTTGTGCTGGCGACAAGGCTCAGCCAAGAAGAATTGGAAAAATTCTTTCTGGAGGAATATCAGCCGACAGCGATTATGGATCCTTGGAATGGAGGATCTGGCTTTTATCAAAAAGACAATACGAAAGCGATAACAGCTCTTCTAGCATCGGACGAGCCGAGATTGGAAAATCTACGCAAGTCACTTGAATGGGCAAAAAAAATCGTGGGTCAGCGACAAGAACCTCCATCTGATGATGAAAAAGTGCTCATGCAAATGCAATGCCAGCAAAAACAAAGGTTTTCATCGCTTGATGCAATAAACGCTGCATTTACTCTTGTGCCACAGAGTAAAAGGAAAAGCGAAAAAGCTGTCTATCCTTCGTTACTTGGAACAGGATGGAATGATGGCCGATTGGATTTTGCAAATAATTATCACCAACGGATTGCAAATATTTTCGGGCTTTTGCGCAAGCCGGAAAAGAATGCTGAAAAAGAGAATCAGTCAATCAAAAAATGGCATCAAGATAGGTTGTCATTGTTGAATACAGCTCTTTGGATGAATAATTGTGAATCACTGGAAAGAATTGCAGTAGGCCAGTTTTTTCCTGGATGTGCTGGTGGAGCTAACAGCACTACGGGACCAGATGGGGACAGCCTTGTGAACCCTTGGGATTTTGTCCTGATGTTGGAAGGTGCGGTTCTCTTTTCTGCTTCCGCGACCAAACGCTTGAATCCCATGGCGCAAGTACAGGCTTCGGCTCCGTTTTCTTTCTTCAATGATGCCGTGGGGAGCAGCTCCTTTTCCGATGCAGAAGAAAGCCAACGTGGCGAACAATGGATGCCTTTATGGAGTCAATGGACAAACCTTGCCGAACTGAAGGCTCTGTTGACAGAGGGCCGGGCTCAGATTGGAAAGACCTATGCCGCACGTCCCGTGGATATGGCGCGGGCGGTGTCCCGACTTGGGGTGTCCAGAGGCATCGATTCCTTTATTCGTTACGGATATTTGGAAAGGAATGGCCAGATACATTTTGCGGTCCCTTTAGGAAAAATTATCGTTCCCAATCAGCCTTGCCCCAAATCGCGTCTCGTAGATGATCTGGCCCCGTGGATGGAACGGTTGCACCGCAAAGCGCGGGACAAGGCTCCCTCCCGCTTGGTTCAAGTAGAACGGAATCTGGCCGATGCGGTGTTTGACACCTTGACCCATGATGATACTCCTTCCCGTTGGCAGGGAGTCCTGTTGGCAGCCGTGGAAGTGGAAAAAGTCCAGGCCTGCGGAAGTGGATTTGAAGTCGGACCCATTCCGCCGCTTTCACCAGAATGGATTGCAGCCTGTGACAATGGCAGTGCCGAATTTCGTTTGGCTTGCGCCTTGGGTAGTGCGTATTATCAGGATGAGAAGCGAAAACAATATTCCATTCGTTGCCACTGGCTGCCGCTGGATGAAAAGAATCCCCGCAAATATGCGACTTCGGAGAAGCGTTTGGCCCACGATGTGCGTGTAGTGGCGCAAGGGCGGAATGCGGAACAGGATCTCATTGCCGTGTTCAGCCGTCGTTGTCTGGAAAGTACGCAACATGGGGAACGGCATCCACAGATTTGTGCCCGGCAAGGGCTGGATGCCAGTCTTTCCGATCTGGCCGCCTGGGTGAATGGTTCTATTGATGTAGAACGTTGTGTGTCATTAGCCCGGGCGTTCATGTCCATCGACTGGTGGAAGTGGAATAGCGGACATCCTGCGCAATCCAGCAATACCGACTGGCCCGAAGATGCTTGGTGCGCCTTGAAACTTTGCGCACTGCCGTGGGCCTTGGAATCCAACAAAGGGGAATCTGCGCAAGAAATTCCTTTCGATCCCGCCATTCTTCGGCGGCTGCAATCTGGCGATGGCGAAGACGCCTTGCGCTTGGTGTTGCGGCGACTACAGGCCCATGGAATCCATCCTGCACTGGAATTTCCTCTGATCGATGCCGATGTTGTGCGGCACTGGGCCTCGGCTATTGCGTTTCCCATTTCACAAAAAACAGCACAAAAACTGAAACAATTGATTCAACCATCAAACAAGGAGACATCCCATGTCCATTGATCTCACAAGCATTGCAGGTAAAAATCGCCTGCTGTTTGAAATTCCACTGCGCCCGATTCAGGGCCAGCGGTTCCAACCTACAGGCTTTCCCAATCTGGGGGCCGCTACGTTCAAAAGCGCCCAAGGGGACTGCCTGCTGGTGGAAAGCGCCCAGAGCATGGCCAACCGTCTGGAAATGACAATTTGGGACAGTGCGAAAAATGATGTAATTGAGGCGGTCAAGGGCATATCCCATGTCCGCGTAGAGCGTAAAAGCAAAGATGGCTCCAAAGCGTTTTTGACCGATTCGATCATCGAAGCGCATCGTCTGAATAGCCCTTATTTGTTGGAAGGCAGTAACAAACAATTTTTTAATACCTTGAAACAAGAATTGGGAACGATGGACGAAGGCATTCCAGATCGGAAAAAGCTGTCCGAAGTCCTTTTGAAATACGATGTCGGCTCTCTGCTGCATGGTGTCTTTTTGGCAAAAAAAGAACTGGCGGGTGGACGTCTGCGCATCGCCCGCGCATTGTCTGCTTTCGTGGAAGCTACGGGAGTCCAAGTGGCTGCCTCGGGCGGTGTGAAGAATGATGCGGTGAATCCGTCTGGTGACACCAAGAAGGGCTTCGGCAATATTCCTTTTTCTCGTGATGAATATACCGCAAAAGAAATCACGCTTTACGTCAACTTGGACCTTGCTCAAATCCGAGGTTATGGATTTGATGATACCGTGTCGAATCTTCTGATTGTTCTTGCGTTATACAAAATCGGCAAATTGGTTCATGGTGATATGCGCTTCCGGACTGCTTGTGACTTGGAAATTGATGCGTCCAAGATGAAAAAAATCAGCGCATCCAATATTCCTGAATTCGTGCTTCCAGAACTCTCGGAAATGGAAATCGATCTGAAAGACTCCATTGCCAAATTGAAGGAAAAGATGCCAGGTGCCACAGTCGAATACAACGACAAGTTGGAGAAGAAATCAGACAAGGATAATGTAAGCAAAGAAAGCGCAGGCGAAGAAAGCGATGAGGTTCCCGCATGATCACCCTGACCTTCCGCTTCCCGGCCGGGCGCTACCATGCGACGCCGTGGGGGCATCATGTCAACGAAGGCTTGGTGGAATGGCCGCCCTGTCCATGGCGGATTCTTCGTGCCCTGATCGCCACGGGGTATGCGAAGCTGAGTTGGAGCACCATTCCAGAAAATGCCAGATCCCTGATCCAGAAAATTCAGGATGTCTTGCCGGTTTATGCCTTGCCCGATGTTGCCATGGCTCACAGTCGCCACTACATGCCGTTGGATTCCATTGAAAAAAAGACCTTGGTGCTGGACACGTGGTTGAACATTGAGGCTCCTCTCCAGGTGCAATGGGCTGTCCATCTGAACGACGCAGAGAAACAACTGCTTGCCACGCTGGTTTCGCAGATGAATTATCTGGGACGCTCCGAAAGCTGGGTGGAAGCTGAATGGACCGATGAGGAAAAGCCTCTCCAGGCGAATTGCTTTCCACACGATAACACTCAGTCCAGAGATCCTTTGCGGGATGAGTTAGTCAACTTGCTCGTGCCACAAGGGGATTCCGTCTACTCCGCATGGCGTACGAGTCAATTGCCGCCTCCAGAATCCGGGAAGCAAACAAAAGCCAAGGAAAAGGCCCGCAAAAAATTGGAAGAGGCTTATCCGCAATCCGTTCTGGATGCTCTGCAATGGGACACGATTCAATGGAAAAAACAAGGATGGAATCTTCCTCCCGGCTCCACATGGGTTCAATATCGTCGTCCGCTGGGAATCATGGATACAAAGGCCGTGCAAACTTCATCTCCATCCAGAGAAACCATCAATCTGTTTCTGCTTTCCTTGTCCACAGTCTCTGGAAATATGTCTGCTCTACCAACCATTGCACGCACATTGCCCCAAGCGGAAATACTGCATCAAACCTTGGTTTCCAAATCGGATCCTGGAAAAACAGGACACGCACCAAAGGAACTGACCGGAAAAGACGAACAAGGTAGATCGTTGAGCGGTCATCGGCACGCACACATCCTTCCTGTGGATCTCGACGAAGATGGTCATCTGGATCATATTCTCTTATGGAGCCCCATGGGATTCACCTTGTCTGCACAGGAGGCTATTCGCAAGGCCAGAAGAACATGGGCCAAAGGAGTGCCGGGCGATCTGCATATTGCCATTGCCGGACATGCCAACATTTCCCATATCACGGAACTCCCCAGAGAATTACGGGGCTACATCGGGCAGGGAACCACTTGGATTTCTTCTTCCCCTTTGGTTCCTCCGCGGTATCTGAAAAAGAAAGGGGTCAACAGCATAGAAGGCCAACTCCTTGCAGAACTTAAACAACGAGGTTTTCCAGAACCAACGAACATCGAAGTCGCACGATTCCCTGAATCCGAAGACATGGCGGAAGCGCAAAAAAACCTATTCCGACACTTTGTCCGCAGAAGGTTGCGAGGCGGCATGGAGCCTCCACAAGATAGCGGCTTCTTTGTCCGGTTGACTTTTTCAACACCCGTTCAAGGGCCGATTTGCCTTGGATATGGGAGTCATTTTGGCATGGGTTTGTTCCGATGTGAGGATGCGAAATAATGCCGCCGAATTTGAGGGGGATAGACTCGATCATGAAGGCAGAATAACTAGCTTAATGATGCAAGCTCAAAGGTGGCGAAAGTGTCTGAAAAAAGAGAAATTCCAAAATGCCCTGATCGGCCAAAGTCGCAGAAAACATCAACGACTTTGAATTACACAATCAAGGTGATCACCCCGATGTTTGGGGGCGGTTGCGTTGCCGGAACCGTGGATGAAAGGATGCCTGTTCGCGGAACAGAAATTCGCGGAAATCTTCAGTTTTGGTGGAGAGCCACCTGCGGAGCGAAATATTCCTTGGAAGAAATGCTCGAACGTCATCAAAAAATATGGGGTTCCACGAAATTAAAAAGTCTGGTAACTGTTTCTGTTCACGCTATCGAGTGTGTGAAATCCGAGTCTTGTGCGACATATGATTGGGATCAAAAGGTAAAACAAGGACAAGGAGGCAGGCGTCTCAAATGGAAGGACTCTTTTAAGGATGTGTTCCCCTATATTTTATTTCCTTTTCAGGGCAAGCCTCCCAAAGGAAAAGAGAAAAAGAACGAGCAGGAACCGGCAGCGTTTTTTCATCCCTTCTCATTTCAGCTAAGAATCGTTGTTCGCGAAGAATTTTGCAATGATGTGAAAACAGCCGTCTGTGCTTGGGTGAATTTTGGTGGCTTGGGCGCAAGAACAAGACGGGGTTGCGGTTCTTTGTACTGTAAAGAACTGGCTCCCAAAGATCAGAACGACATCGTACCGTGCTTCGGAAAGTTATTCCATTCGTCTTCTGCACCGCAAAAATGGCCGACACTGCTCAAACAGTTTCTTATTGGAAAATCTTCCACAGAAGCTCTTGATGCGTGGAAAATATCCGTTCAGGTTTTACAGCAATTCCGTCAAGGAATTGGCTTCGCTCGGAATTCCGGGGGAAAGAGACCCGGGCGTTCCCGTTTCCCAGAAGCGGAAACAATCCGCGAGCTGGTCAAAAAGCGATCTTCACAGCATCAACGGTTGACAAATATTCCATGTGATGCGTTCCCCCGTGCAGAGCTAGGGCTTCCCATTATTTTCCATTTTCAGGGAGAAAAACAGGACGAGCCACCGATTACAACCCTCACGCCTTTGTATGAAGGGAAAGAACAGGAACGTATGGCAAGCCCCATCATTTTGAAACCATTGGCATTGCAGGATGGGCGAGCGATTCCAATGATTTTGCAATTGAATACACCTCAATTGAGCCAGGTTATTTTGAAATCAGAACATCAGCAATTCGGGCCACTATCAGAAACGAGCATTCGCGGAGAGCGGTTGTCCTCATATGTTAATTCCCCACTTGCCGGATCATCAGGTTCCGCTCTGGACGCGTTTCTTGCATTTGCCAAGAAGCAATTCCATTTTCAGGAGATTTCCTTATGAAGTTTCTGCTTGCTCTCAGTATCGGGCCTGTGCAGGATTTTATCGCCGCAGCAAGGCGGACCCGTGATTTATGGTTTGGGTCCTATTTGCTTTCGGAAATCAGCAAGGCAACTGCCAAAGCTGTTCAAGAAAAAGGAGGAATCCTTATCTTTCCCGCACCCGAAAATGATCATGCTTTAGAACCAGATTCCTCCTTAAATGTGGCCAATGTGATTGTCGCAGAAATCGAGTGTGAAGCGTCTGAACAAGTTGCAAAGATTGCAGACAATGCGGAACAGGCGGCAAAAAAACGTTGGCGAGAGTTTGCAGATGCTGTTTTTAAGAAGTATCAGGACTGTATTCACCAAGATATTTGGAATGATCAGGTGGATGATATCCTGGAATGCTATGCTGCATGGGTTCCCCTCACAGACGATTATCAGGGAAGCCGGAAAAAACTGATGCGCTTGCTTTCCGGTCGTAAGGCTTGCCGTAACTTTTTGCCCGCCAAAGGCCGCGCTGGTGTTCCCAAGTCTTCTCTGGATGGGCTGCGGGAGAGCGTGTTGATTAAAAAGGAGTGTCCCAAAATTAGGTTAAACGAAGGGGAACAACTGGATGTGGTAGGAATGGTCAAACGCTGCTGGGTACGAGATTCAGAAGAACAGATTTTCTATCCATCGGTTTCCCGTGTCGCAGCAGATCCCTGGCTTCGTGGTTGTAAAGAAACTCATATACAGGAATTCAAGACGGCGTGTGAAGATCTGGTGAAACAAAATGTTTTTCACTCAATTGATACTTCTGAAGCGCGTGGTTGTCCGCAATATGGCGTATTTCCTTTTGAAGGAACGGCGGTGTATTCCTCCCGTTATGTAGATATCCAGAAAGAAACTGGAGTCCAATCGGAAGCCTTGCAATCGTGCAAAAAAGCTCTGCAGAACTTGATACAAACGTTTGGAGAAGCAAGCCCTTATTTTTCCATATTGGTAGCGGACGGGGACAAAATGGGAGCTGCAATTGCTTCCATTCAGAGTTCAGGAAAACATCGAGAATTTTCCCAAGCCTTAGCCGCCTTTGCCGGAGAAGCGCGCAACATTGTGCAACAAAATTCCGGTGTTTTGGTCTATGCCGGTGGCGATGATGTTCTTGCCTTTGTGCCACTTGACAAAAGCGTTGCCTGTTCCCGTTCTCTATACGATGCCTTTGCAAAGAAAAAGCAGCCTTGGTCTACGGAAGGGAATAATCTTTCATTATCGGTCGGTATTGCCATGGTTCATTTTATGGAACCATTGGAAGATATTCTTACCTATGGGCGGATCGCAGAGAAGCATGCCAAAAGCCCATATTCGAGTGAGGGCAAGCAAAAAGAACGCGATGGCTTCGCCGTTCATTTGATCAAACGAGGCAATAGTCCAACTGCCGTAAGATTCAATTGGTCTGAGAATCCAGATCAGTATTTTGAAAAGTTGACCAGCATGTTGCGGAGAAATGTCATTTCAGGACGGTTTGCCTACGATTTGCGAGAGTTGGCCCGCGTTTACGAGCAATGGCCCCAAGAAACCGTATCGGAAGCGATTCAAAAAGATGTGATTCAGGTGTTGCGGAAGAAATATCCGATGAACAAAGACACAGACACCGAGGTTTCAAAACTTGTAGAAAAAATTACCGATTCCGATTCGCTTATTCAATTCAGTGATTCGCTTTTGATTGCTCGGCAGATGGCAGGCGCAATGGATCAAGCGGAAGAAAAAATTGGAAAGAAGGGGGACCAATGAGTGCTCAAATGCTTGCATTAACCTGCCGGGATGCCATTGTATCAAGGGATGGACGGCCTTTTGGTGCAGGTCAGGGACTTCGGATGCGCAGTCATCGCTGGCCGTTGCCGTCTGTGGTCGCTGGCTCTTGTCGCACAATGCTCGGGAAAGTGGCTGCAAAGGATTTTTCCGCGCAAGTAGCCACAGAACTTTTGAACATTGAAGTTTCCGGCCTTTTCCCGATCGCGGGGGAAAAATTGTATTTACCGGCTCCTTTGGATTGTGTTTCCCGTTCAGACAAAAAGCTCTTTCCAATGAAACCGATGAACGGTTCCGAGAGGGATTGCAATTGGCCTGTGGCTGGCTTGCAACCTGTGGTGATTTCCGATGCCGCCGTGGACGATTTTAAACCAATTCCTTCCCCGGCTTGGTGGCCTGTTGAAAAACAGGCTCTTTGGCTATCCGATCCCCAAGAGATCAAAAACTTTGATGGGTCGTTGCTCGGCCCGGAACCGGAAGAGCGGTTCCATGCAAGATTGAATTCCGAAACGGGAACCGCAGCAGAAGGGGAGCTCTTTATGAGTAGCGCGCTTCCGCTTTCGCGTTTGAAACGCTATGAAGCAGACTGGGCGGATATTGAATTATCCGTACGCGTACAAGCGACCGGCTGGGCAGAAGAAACGCTCAAACGCATAAATGTTCTGCATCCTTTAGGCGGAGAACGCCGTTTGGCACATTGGAAAAAAGAGGACAAGGAAAAATTATGGGAATGTCCAGTTCTTGTAACGAAAGCCTTGAATGAAATCCAAAACAAAAAGATCCGAATGGTGTTGGCGACGCCAGCTCTTTTTCGGGATGGCTGGAAACCGGGATGGCTGAATGAAAATTTGGAGGGAACGCCACCGGGCACGAACATCTCGATGAAACTAGTCGGAGTGACGATTTCCCACTGGCAGGCCGTTTCCGGCTGGTCTTTGGCGGAACCCCATGGTCCCAAACCTGTTCGGCGGATGGTTCCTGCGGGCGGCGTGTATTTCTTTGAGCTACTGAAGGGTCAAAGTTCAGACCTGAAAAAGTTGTGGCTTGAAAGCGTGAGCGATGAAGAACAGGATCGACGGGATGGCTTTGGCTTGGCCACATGGGGCATCTGGTGACATTTTAAACAAGGAAAAACGATGAATACAAATACAACGAAACTCTATTGGCTTCATATTCTGTCGCCCGTTCACGTGGGAACCGGCCGAGGAGTGGGATATATTGATCTCCCGTTGCATCGGGACAAGGTAACGAACTGGCCGCTCATTCCCGGGTCTGCACTCAAGGGCGTTTGGGCTGATTCATATCGGGCTACAGACACTGCACGCAAGGAAAATAAAGAGCTTGCTTTGGCCTTTGGTCGGGCCTCTGATAGCGAGAGCAATCAATCCAATGCGGGAGCCTTGATTGCGACTGACGCGAAGTTAGTGTGCTTGCCAGTGCGCAGCCTTTACGGAACCTTTGCTTGGTGCACCTCTCCGTTGGCCTTGCAATATCTGCGGCGGGATCTTGAATGCGCGGGTCAAAAAGACCTTCCTCCTTCCAAAGAGGACTGGGAAAAAGAAAAAGCCTATCAAACCCAAACATCGTGTCTATCAGATCAAGGAAAAATTTATCTGGAAGATTTGGATCTTCAATCAGAAGTTAGTGAGGAGGCTACCCAGTGGGCCCAGAAAATCTCTCAATGGGTTTTCCCTGACGATGCTGCTTGGCAGAATACGTTTCAACAGCGCTTTGTGATTCTGCCTAATGACGTTTTTGATTTCCTGACAGAAACAGGAACGGAAGTGGTCACGCGCACGCGTATCGATGAGAATACCAAAACAGTCACAAATGGTGCTCTTTGGAGTGAAGAAAATTTACCGGCGGAAAGCATATTGGCTGGATTAATCTCCTGTGATCGGGTTTATCGAAAACCAGAAAATTCAAATGACGCCATCACTGAAGAAACGCTTTTGCAAAAGTTTGCAAAGGAATCAATGCAACTGCAAATCGGCGGAAACGCTACGATTGGCCGAGGCCGGATTCGTTGCCTTTTTTCAGCTGCAAAAAAGGAAGGCTGAAGATGCAGACACGGCAACAAACAATGGCGCAAAAGGCGTGGACTCAAGTTCAGGCGCAAAGTCAAAA
>Ga0172378_10004972_pt1 | contig 12427 bp, 27 predicted proteins | sample GrowelOW332metaG_FD_119755 | JGI IMG/M metagenome (GOLD analysis project Ga0172378, IMG submission 119755) | Groundwater microbial communities from an aquifer near a municipal landfill in Southern Ontario, Canada - Pumphouse #3_1 metaG | ecosystem: Environmental > Aquatic > Deep subsurface >...
ACATATATCGTTTTTCTTTTATAAAAATATGCTGAAAAGGAGACCAATATCTATTATTTGAATTTTTAATAAAATACAATTCTTTCATTTCTTAAATATAAAATTTATTATAAAAAAAGAATTATTAGTTATAGAATATACTTTTAATTTATCTATTAAGTAAAAACATTTGTATTTCCTATACAATGAGGGCCGTCTTGTTACTGGACAAATTGGTAAATTATTAACTAATTTTTTAGTTAAATTGGATCCGTAAATTAATATTTTTGCCATCTACTGCTACATCACCATCTGCCATTATATCTATCTTACCTTCAGCATTAATAGAAGTATTACCAACACAGTTAATCGTAATTGAACTTTTTTCACCATTTGCTTCTCCGTTAACATTTATGGTAAGCTTTCCGGCAGAATCTACTAAAAATGATACTCCGAGCATGATGATTAAATTCGGCTTCGCCAGAATATCTATTAATTCTAAAATAATCTCCAGCTTTAGTTTCAAAAAAAATCATCATATTAGGATAATCTTCGGTCCTATATTCATTCATTTCTTCTAAATTATCTTGATTAAATTCTTGAGATGAATAAATAGGTATATTTTCATCATCTTGATCAAAGTCTACTTTTACAATAGTACCTATTTCTGGAATAATTGAAGACCCTTTAGTTGATCCTAAAAAATTTATTTCTGGCATAGCCCAGGGTATTAGATTTTCATCTAAATCATCATATTTACCAAATACTCTAATTTTTACTCTAGAACATTTTAATGGATCTTTATTATCAATTACTTTCCCGTTTATATAATATCTTTTTTTCTACTTCTTCATTTTGATTAATAAATTCTTTATTAATATTTGATATATCATTATTAATATTTTTTAAAATTTCATTATTTAATTGCATAATGTCCCTTTATTATTTGTACCATTATTATATGCCAATATACCTAAAGAAAATTTATTACCTGCTTCCCAACTATAGGTTAAATTTGTTAATAGATATTTACCACTATGAACTAAATCTTTAGATCCATCATATTTAGATAAATCTACATTAATATTTTTTAATAATTGTGGTCTAGCTAATTCTGAATCAAACATTTCTCCTAAATTTTCAATAGGACAAGTAAATTTTATTTGGTTTACAAAAAATGAATTAAATATTGTTTTCCTTATAATTGGAGCTCGATTATAGTTTTCATGCAAATTATCATTTATCATTACTCCGAAATACACTTCAGTTTTTGTATTTAATGAAGAAACTTTTCTAGATGGAATAGAAGAATTCCAAAAATTATTATCTTTAAATGTACTAGATTGATAACCATTATAAAATTTTCCATTATCATATGAATCTATATTTTTCCACATATCTGATTTAGAATTACTCCATGGATTATATTGAATTATTTGTTTAGTACCGAGCTTTATCTGCTTGCAAACCTTGCATTGAACGATAAGTTTCATTCATAAAAACCGCATATCCGAGAAGTATCATATCCGGTCTTTTTTCATTTTTTGTGCTAAAGAAGCAATCATAAAATTACATAATGGGGTAGAAGAAGTTGCTTTTTTTAATGATTTTATATTTAATAATTTACTTAAATCTACATAACTTAATGCAATATCTTCATCAGAAAAATAAGAATGTTTAATAATATCTTCTATTGCATATTTAGCAGTTTTATTAACTTCTAACCAATTTGAGGAATCAGAAAAATTATCTATATCACATGTATATCCTAAACTACTATTCATTGCTATAGTTTTTATAGCTTCAATCGAAGTTTTTTTACTATTTAATAAATTTATGAAAGATGAATCTGGATATGTAATAATTTCTACTAAAGCCGATCTAGCAGATAATGTTCCGACAATTTGATAACCGTACATAGTTTCAGAACCAGAAGGAAAAGTAGTTATTTGAAAATTTTTTATTATAAATTCAGAATTAACCCAAGGAGAACAAGTATTTGAACTATCTATAGAAGGTTTATATAATTTTATAAATAAAGGCATATTTTCTTGAATAGTAATTGAATTAAATATACGCCCATTATCTAATAATTCTAAATAAAATGTAGGTATAAAAGTAAAAATATTAGTCCAAATATCCACTTTTAAAATAGATTCTTGTTCTATCTTTATTCCTTTATTTGGATTTTTATCATTTAAATAAATTTCACAATTTATTCTAGTACTTGTTAATTGATAAGAATTAGAACCTGAAATTAATGAATTTGCCATTATTAACCTCTTTCTACTAATTGAGATTCAGGTATCAAATATGATTGTATTCCGAATTTATTTATAAATGCTTTAGCCTCTAATATTTTATTTTGTATAATTAATAAATTTTCTGCACTTATATTATCAGTATATCCATTTTCTACTTGATACATTAAAGTAGCCATTTGTAAAGCACATACAATATTACCATTATAAATAATCGGTTTAGAAATAGAATCCTGAGTATAATTTTCATCGATTTGTATTGTTCCGGTCAAAGTATTATCTTCATCTTCTATATCAGGTTCATTTATTATTATAGTATTAACTTCTTCAATCGAAGATGAAATAGATGCATTTTTAGGATCAATTATTATACTAGAAAAAACTTCATCTTTATCATATACTTGATTTCCATCTTCATCTCTAATACCATTAATAGCATCAGAAATATTATCCCAAGATTTAATTGCCCATTTTACAATAGTGATAGAAGCTATAGATGAAGAGATAGATTCTCCATTTGAAACTTTTTTTATTGCACTTCCTATACTTTTCATAAAATTATTGATATTATATGCATTGGATGTATTATTAACATTTAAAGGATTTTCTAATAATTTGATAACGGCATTTAATCCATCTTTAATTCTACCGGCCATTTTGTATTAAACTATTACAACTTCCATTTAATTTTTGATACCAATCAGCTTCAAAAGTATATGTACCATTTTCTTCTTGTAAACGCATAATAGATAAAGCATTTTCATAATAATTTTTAGAAGTAGCTATTTGTGCACATTCTTCATCAGTTGTTAATACGCAATTAAAAAATTTAGATAATCTATTTAATAAATCAAATAAACCTAATTCTCTAATTTTAGCATAAATTTTAGAAATATAACGATCAACCTTTTTAACTTGGTGTTCACAGGCATTTATTGCATTTTTTAAATATACATAAAAATAATTTAAAAACGCTCTAACATAAGAAAGACCAAAAGTAAAAGTAAAACCATAATCACAGATTTGTCTTTTAAATTCAACATAATCATTAAAGGCCGATTTAGAAGAAATAATAGTTTTTCGTACTTTAGAAGGTAAAATATTAAAAATTAATCCGTCTTCAGTTAATAATTCATCAACGAAAGCTTCACATAAAATAAGCTTTCACACCAGGTAGATTTTCCGAATTTTATTATTTAAAAAATCACAAAGATATTTTTCTATATTTGCTAAACTTGCCACGGCCGCGTCAATAGTATCTAAAAATCCTTGTAAACTAAGATTTTTAAACATTGTAACTAATGTTGTTAATTTACTAATCATATTTTTAATTAAAGGCAAAAATGTTTCAAATGTAGCCTTTATAATCAAAAAAGTCTGATAAATATAATTACATATTAATGTGGCTGTGGTCATAATATTTTAATACCTATTTACTATTGGAATAGCATCATTTTTTGTAGCTGTCATATTTATATTATTAACCTTTAATGATAATTTGAAATTATTATGAGTAATTTCAACTTTATTATCTTCTAATAAATCATTATTAATATCATAATCTTCTTCTATGATTTCTTTTTGTTCCCAATTTAACATTTTACCAATAGAATAATCATCTTTTGCTCCAAATATATTTTGTAAACTCTGATTAATATATTCCATTATTTCATCATAAAATTTATAAGTTAAATTATTCTTATCTTCTGTCCCATTATCACAATATCCGACTTATCTTATGATGCTTCGATACAGCTGAACCCTCAATAATTTGAAAATAAGATAATTTAGAAATACTAGAAGCATATTTATTTAATACTAATAAACCGAGTAGGTATAATTGCCCTACCATGATATCCGACCATAATTTAATCTATTTGCGGTTTCTTCAATATAAGATTTATTCATCTTAAATGTTTCAAATGATGTTAAATTTTTATCTGAAAAATGTTCTCCGAGAATTTAATAAAAAATAACCGGTCTAAACAATTAAAAAGTAAAATATTACCTGCAGACCAATGATATTTACCGCTAATATTAGATATTATTTTTCTATTTAAGTAATAGTTTTTATTTTTTAATTTTCCATATTTATAATAATTAAATTTTGATGAAGTATTGGTAATCCAAGTAAACTTATTTAAGCTAGTTAAAGAAACAAATGGAATCCATCCATTTTTACCATTCCATTGGGCTAAATAAATAAATGAATTTGCAAATGGATTATTATAAAAATTTTCAACTCTATAATCTTTACATGAATAGTAACGACACCAATTACGTAAAGTTGGAACCCAAAAATATATAGGTTTTTTGGATTCAATGATAGTTTCCGAAGATGGAATTTCTGCATTACTAGTATAAGTAGTTAAATTATTAGAAATTTCTCCTGTTAAATTTGAATAATATTCATTTGGAGTAATTAATAACTTTTCAAATTCATCAGATGGAAATTCAGGGTCGGTTTCTTCTGAATTTTCAGAAGTTTCTTCAGAATTACTTTCATTTTCCCACCAAGTGGTATCTTCAGAAAATTTATCCGGATAATTAGCCAAATATTGATCAATTGTATTATTTATTGATAATGATTTATTTAAATCTTCTGACATAATTTCCTTTATGTTAATTTAATATTCTTAATTACATTTTTATATGTATCGCTAGAAGTTAATTGAGATTCAGCTATAAAATAATCATAAGAAAATGAAGCAGACCTTATAATTTTACCGTCATTATCATAACTTAATTCGGATGAAGGAGTATCTGATAATTGAGCTCCAAAAAAATAATATTTTTTAGTTATTTCTCCGACCATCAGTTAATAAACTTAATACAATTATTGAAGTTTCTTTTGAATTATTTAGATTTTGATGAACTGTTCCATCTTCAAATATTTTATAATTAGAAAAAGATTCATATTCTAAAAAATCAGAAATTATATTATTTTGAAATTCATCAAAATTTAATTCTAATATACCACTATATGTTACTTTAGTAACAAATGTTTTTCTTTGCCCAAAGAAATAAGTTTCTGCCGTAGTAGTAGTAACTGGAGGATATTTGGCTGAACGAACATATAAAGATATATCCTTAAATTCATAAATATTTGAAGAATGAAATCCAAAAAATTCTACGAAGAATAGATGTTGTTTAGCTACATCTACTTCATTATGTAATTTTGTAGTATAAATAGATAAATTCATTTTTATTCCTCTTCTATAAAATCGTATACAAAAATAGCATTTCTAAAAATTATACCGGTACCTTCATATTTAAATTCTACCGGTTCAGTTTTTACTAACCAAACATTATGGAAAATTATTTTTTTTAATATTTTATAAGCATCTGGATCATTTAAAGATTCTACTTCAGAAGTTTGTGATAAAACATTTAATGTAATATTAATATCTTTATCAAATATTGTAGAATAGGCCGAATCTCCATTTATAGAATCATTATTAAATATTTTATTAAATAATTTATTTAACTTTTTATCTACTACTAATGATTCATTTTCAAAAAAGGTAAAAGATAATTGACCGCCGAATTGTTACTTTTCCTTTATGATAGGCAGTTAATCCGGCATAAAAGGTTTGAATTTGTTCTGCTTCTTTTGGAGGCCAAGTAGCATTTTGGGCCATAAATGAAAGTATACGGTCATTTTCTGAAGAACCATCACAACTAAAATCTAACCTAAATAGACTTTCTAAAACTGGTATAGAATTTTTATATAATGATGTTGAATATATACTTCTTAATCCCATTTATTTTTCCTTAAATAGAAGATACTGCTATTAAATTATCTACATTTGAATTTTTATTTGTTGTATTTTTAGCTATTTCTTCCTTTTGTTTTGCCATATCTACATTTAAAGGTTCTTTAATCTTTTTTTGAAAATAATTAAAATCATTTAACTTAATTTTACTTTTTATATATTTTAATGCCACTTTAAGCATTTTAGGATCACTGAATTTAACATCATCCATTAATAATTTTTTACCTTTTGATAACCAATTATTTACATTTTTTAATTCTGCGATGGTAGTTATTAATGTATCATTTTGAGCTATTTTAGCATAATCATCTAAAGCAGTATTAATATTATCAAAATTAATTAAAACTGAAGAAGGTGCTTTATCTGTAATAGTTATATCTGTACCATCTGTTGAACCGGCAGAAAATTCAGGATCATCTTCATGTTTATCTTCTTCTTCTTTTACTTCTGAAGTTTTTTCTGTATTATCATTATCATTATCATTATTAGATGATTCTTTTCCAAAATCTTCATTACCAAATAAATCTCCTCCTCCACTATTAGAATCTAAATCGTCTGGTGGATTTAAATCTTCAGATGAAGTGTCTGTATCTTTAGAAGGAGGCTCATCTGCCGTAGTTTCTTCATCAGCTTCTAATACTAATTTAATTTCAGTATTATATTCAAATTTAGGTAATTTAAATTCTTTTAAATTAATTTTTTCTGAAAGGTATTTTTTAAAATCTTCATTCATACAATCTCTCCTTATCTTATTTAATACCAGTAAAATTAGACATTAAAGCTATTCTTTGTTGAATACCCAATACTTCTTCAATATTAGTTTCTAATTTTTTTCTATTTGAATAAGTAACTGGATAGCCAGTTAATTTACTAAAATAATAACGAGCATTTTTTGCATCATTTCTTTGTAATAATTCTACTAGATCATCACATTCATACTCATCTATTAATTTGATAATTAAATCAAATAATTCATGTTCTCTTTTTTTAATTTTTTCATCAAAACAATTTTTATTTAATAATTTGAAGCTAGATTCAAATATTTTTTCACGCATTCTCTGTTGACAATTATAAAATAAAATAAATGACATATATTAATTACCTCTTAAATCGAATGTAGCATCAACATCATTTAATAATGATTTTGTTTTTGCTTCTTGTAAAATTTTACTCATTTCTTTATAATCAAGCATCATAACATTATTTTGAACATTAGTAATTGAATCGGCATTTTGTACTGTTTTTGAAGCTTTTAATCTTGCATCAATACTCTTTAATGTTAATTCTTTTTTAGTATTTTCTTGAGATTCAATTACTTGATAATTAGTTAATTGTTTATTTAATAGCATTAATTCTTTTATTATAGAAACTGTAGAATTTGATAAAACCGCATAAGTTTCATATGTACGAGGAGGAGCTCCAATCTTAAGTTCGGCCTGTAAAGTCATCATTACTCTTTTGTTATTTTCTATTAAACTTTGTAATTCAAATTTTATATATTCTTTATCTTCTAAAGTATATTTTTGATTATTTGGTTCGGCACTAGATAAAATCATAGCTTGAACTTTTTCAGCTATTTCATTTTTTTTATTTATATTATCTTCAACTTGCAAAGTTGCTTCTTCAAAATCTATATCTAAACTATCATTCAATTTATCAAATTCTCCTGCCATTTTTATTAAACCTCACTTTTTAACATGATTAATTCGCTTTTCTTTCTATATTTAATACTATTATTTTTAAATTAAATCCATTCTATCTCTATAACTATATAGTAAAAAATCTTTTTTATCCATACTATGTTCTTTACCATTTATAAGATAAAATACGGTTTTATTAGATACACTTTTTATTTCTATTTTTTTAGGACAACAACTATTTGGAATTTGAGTATAATAATGCCCGACCGAATTACTATTTCTTCAGGTTTATCCCAACTATGCAAACAATTTGTACACCCGCATTTTACTCTTTTTCCTTTTGATATACTACATAATCAAATGAAGAAACTGAATTAGTTGAATATTCATTATTATATGGTATTTGTCCAGAAAGAACGTTACCACTAGTTGAAGTTTCAATATATTCTTCTGAATGTGGAATAAATGAAGCAACAGTTTTAATATCTAAAAATTTATTTTTATCAATAATTTCTAAATCCGTTGAAGTAATATTACCGTCAAGTATTCTGGCTTCAATAATTTTGATAACATTAGCATTTTGTACAGGTTTATAAAAAAACATTTCTAATGAAAAAGAAAATGTTACTTTAATTTCTCTTTTTTCTTGTTCACCCATTACTTCGGTAATTTCATGACTTTTAGAATCTAATTTTAATTTTAATGACCTTCTTAATCCTTTAAAAAACCAAAATTCTTGAACTTGTAAATAATTTTCAGGAGAAAATCTAGAACAAATTTGCTCAATAACTTGGCAAGCATCATCCATTTCTTCAACATTTAATTCCGTAGTTATATTAACATTATATGGAACAGGGTTTACATCTTCCCAAAATTGATCGATTTGATCTCCTAAAATATTAGTTATTGAATTATAAAAAGTTCTAGTTGTAGTTAATCCTTCAGCTCTATTTGGATCATATGCTATTCCAGTAATATTCCAGGTAAAATTAGGTAATTCTATATAATATTTTTTATTAGCCTCTTGTTCTTTCTTAAAATCAAAGGTTTTACTTCTAGGACCAAATTTTATACTAATAGGTATATTTTTTACTGGATATCCTTCTTTATTATATCTAACAATAAAAAATTGATTAAAAAATGCTCCGAAAAGAAACCATAGCATTTTTTAATGTATTAGCATAAAAATAATTACTTGGATATATTCCATCGGTTTTATTATAACCATGTTCAGAAGGAATATAACCTTCATCTTTCCAATTAGCCATTAAAATACCTCAAATTATACTAAATTCAATTACTATATTTATAAGGCTTTATTTTAGATATTTTTAATGTTGCCTAAAATCATAATCGTCCATAATGATATATTCAACACCTGATTTAGTTCTTTTAAACAATAATTGATAATCATAAGTTAAAGCTAATTCAATTATAAATTCTCTATAATCTTCTACATGATTAATATCATATCCACAATTAGGTTCAACATCTGGATATAATGTATATTTTTTAAAATTATCAATAAATGCCTGATTAGGTTTAATTAAAGATAAAAATCTAGCACAAGAAGTATCCATTTTTTATTTTTCTCCTTTTAAATAATTTTTAATAAATATAATAAATAAACATATTATATTGTCTTAGGAGAATTTATGGAATTAAATTTAATTAAAGAAGCAAATGCCTATTTAAATTACCATTCAAATAACTATATAACAGAAAAAATTAGTGATACTAAATTAATTACTATTAAAAAAACTAGAAAAGGAAAAGATAGTTTTAATACTGGTACATTAGAGCAATTAAAAAAAGATTTTAGTTATACATTAGATTCTGGTTGGTCATATAATCATAAAATTAATACTAATCCTAGAAATGGAAAAGCATTAGAAAAAGCATTAAATCAATCAACAGATGAAACCCAAAAAGGTAGTTTTGACCCTAATTATTATCAATTAGTAGATACAACTGATGAAATGATAGAGGCGTATGCTAAAAATAACAATGAAAGTATTACAACATATTAATTTAATAAAAAGGAGAAATTATCATGCAATTAGATTTAATTAAAGAAGCCAATGCTTATTTAAATTACCATTCTGAAAAATATTTAGCTGAAGCCGCTAAAGATGATATGCGTATAAATGATATTATTACTAAAGCAAAAGGTGATAAAAATAAAGAAAACCAATTAGCTAAAAATATGGCTGATAAAATAACAGGTTTAGAAAAAGTAGAAGCTCGTTATAATGCTGCAGTTGATATATTAGGTATCGATTCAGATATAGCTCAAATTTTTGCTAAAAAAGCTAAAGAATTAGGTTCAAAAATAGAACCGACTAAAAAAGTTAAATTTGGTTCTCAATTTGAATCTTCTTGGCGTAAAGTTCGTGAAGAAGATACTAAAAATAAATTCAAAAAAGGTGATGTATTTAATAAAGATTTTGGCTCTGATTCTTATTCAGTAGGTTTCGAAGACCCTTGGGCAGCTTATTTTTATGGTTCTTATTGTGGTCAAATCTCTGATGGATATTGGGAAAATTCTCCTAAATTTGAAAAAAATCAATATTGGAGAAAATTCTCTGACATAACTGCTATTTATGGCGATGCTCAATATACTAAAGGTAATATAAATATTCTTTTATATAATGGTTTAGCTAATGCGAATCTGGTAGCTGAATATGCTAATGTTAATCTTGATTCATTTGCTAAATGTTATGCTCTTAAAAATCATAAAATTAATAAAATGATTGATATAGATCCTAACGCAATTAAATCTGAAGAAGATATTGATATGTTAGCCAATAAATTAAAAATCGATAAAACTTATATAGAAGCTTGGTTATATGAACCAGGAGTTTCTAATCCAGAAAAAGCTCTTAAATCGGCATATTCTAATATAATGGCTGGTTTACGTAAAGCAATGAATGAAAAAGTTTAAATAAAATAATAAAAGGATACTCTTAAGAGTATCCTTTTTAGTCTTTATATATCTTTATTAAATATTTTTAAAAGTAAATCCGGCATAAACCCGGTTACTTAAATGTCTTATAAATAGATTATATAATATAAAAGTAGAGGAAATAATGGAATATTCATTTAAGTTAATAGAACCAGTAGAAGATAATTCAAAAGAGTTAACTAAATTAAATAATGTTAAAGATGCTATATTTTTAGCTCGGTCCTTGCCCAAGAAAAGATTATAAAGATGATTGGAGATTTGATGCTTTTGATTATTTAAATAAAAAAGGATTTAATGGAGTAGTAATAACTCCAACAAATAAAAATTATCAAAAATTAAAAGGAGATGCATTACATCAACAAACTGATTGGGAACATGAGGCTATGTCTAAAGCTTCTTGTATCGTTTTTTGGATTGATAGAAGTGAAGAACATCCGGCTTTTACTACTAATATTGAATTTGGAGAATGGTTTCAAAAAGCAGGAATAGTTGTTGGTATGCCTGATAAAGCAATTAAAAATGATTATCTTAAAAAACGTATGGATTCTTTAAATATTCCATATTATAAAACTTTAGAAACAACATTAAATGCCGCATTAAAAAAATTAAAATTTAATTCTCGGTAAACCGGATACATTTTTTACTTCCGATACTCATTTTAGTCAAGAAAGAACATTAGAATTATCTAAAAGACCATTTATTAATGTTAAAGAAATGGATTTAACTATGATTTCAAATTGGAATAAAACCATTACTATAAAAGATACAGTTATTCATGCTCGGAGATATAGGAGATTTAGATTCATTAGAAGAAATATTAAATAACTTAAATTATAAAAAATTAATTATTGTTACTGGTAATTATGAAAGAAAAGAATTAGATAAATTTCATAATATAATATCTAAATTTGATGATGTATTTGTTGAAGATAAAGGTTTTTACTTAAATAATAAAAATAAAGAAGGTAAAGATATTAATTTCTTTATTTGTCATGAACCAGTAACAGAATTTTATGATATAGCTAAAGAATATTATAAAGATAAAGAATTTATTACTTTATTTGGTCATATTCATCGGTAGAGCTTTTGCAAAAAGAAATGGTTTTGATTTAGGTACTGATTATCATCATTATACACCTATTAGTATTGATGATGTTATGTGGTTTGTTAATGCCATGCAATATTGGGATGAAAATGTTTATACAGATAAAGTTAAATCTCCATTATCATTAACTTCATTTAAAGATAGATTAAAAGAAAAATTAGAAAATATTTAATTTTTATTTTGTAATGCTATCCAATTAGGATCGTCCCAAATATACTTAAAATCTTCTGGCTTTTTAGCCGGCTTTTCTATATTGGCTCTAATTTTCTTAATTTGTTCCTCATTTGTAACAATAAAAGGGGGATCATTTAATCTAAATTTTTTCATTTATTTTCCTTATTAATAGATATAATATTCTTATTAATAGCATTTAATAAACCAACTATAAATCCAATAATAAGACAAAAACCTATAGAAGAAGAAAAATTTAAGTTAATTAAAAACTTTAAAGGAATAAAAAATATTAAAGAATACATTAAAATTATAAATATTTCTTTTATTGTAGAGAATTGATTATTATTTTCTAAATTTATAATAGATTTACAAAATGGGCATAAATCTTTACCATTTTTTGCTATATGAGTTAGTGAAGTTCTTTTCTTACAATTAGGACAATTTATATTTCTTTCAAGCAAATGTTTCATTTTATCTCCATTTTAATCTACATATTAGATTATTTATTTATAACCTATATTTCTTTA
>Ga0172378_10004973_pt1 | contig 12426 bp, 8 predicted proteins | sample GrowelOW332metaG_FD_119755 | JGI IMG/M metagenome (GOLD analysis project Ga0172378, IMG submission 119755) | Groundwater microbial communities from an aquifer near a municipal landfill in Southern Ontario, Canada - Pumphouse #3_1 metaG | ecosystem: Environmental > Aquatic > Deep subsurface >...
ATAAGCGGCAGCTGAAAGCGTTCACCCACCATGCAGCTGCCGACGCGGCCACCCGCCGCCGCGCCGGCAGCGCAATCCCAGCAATTGCGGCAAGGAGGACGTCATGTTCCGTCATATCTCACTCGCACTACTCGCCTGCGGCATCGCCTGCAGCCACGCCGATGACAATGCAGCCCCGGCCATCCCCACGACCTCCTTTGCCTACGAGCGCTTCCCCGACAGCGAAAAGCAGGCATTCCTCGCCGGCTACGACGCCGCGCTGGCTCAGGCCGAGGCACGCCTGACCGCTAACCGCCAGGCCGCCGACCCCATCATCGCCATAAAATGCCTCGATGGCGACATCATCAGTAAACGGCTCGTGATCGTCGACGGGCTTCTCCGCCATATCCGCGAACGCGCCGGCAGCAATGCGCCCGATGCGTGGCTGCAAACCCGCCAGGCCCTGCGCGAACTGGCGCTCTTCAATGACTATTTTGCCGATGCCATTGGAGAGCACCATCGCCAGCAAGCCCTAAAAATTCGCACCGTATCCGTCAAAGACTTCGGCGCCCTCGGCGACGGCAGGCACGACGACGGCCCGGCCATCCGCAAAGCCATTGCCGACAATCATCCCGCCGCCGCCGAACGCGTCGTCATTCATTTCCCCAAGGGCAATTACGTCCTTGCCGGCAGGGAAGAAGGCTGGCAGGGCCTGGACACCCTCGCCAACAATCCCTTCACGCTCGGCAGCCCCCAGCTCATCCGCGCCGCCGGCGGCAGCCACCTCAATCTCCACAATCTGCAAGACATCACCCTGCGGGGCGAGGACGGCACTACCCTCACGTTCAATCACCTGACTACAACCGGCATTCTCCTCTACGGCTGCCGCAATGTCACTATCAACAACCTCACCTTGCGCCGGCCGCTCAATGGCGTCAGCGAGGGCAGCGTCGTCGCCGTAGCCGAAGACCGCAAGAGCATTGACGTCCAGACCGCCCCCGCCACGCCCGACCCCGATCACCCTGTCTTTGAGAAGAACCGCTGGGTAAACTATCTCTTCGAGGAAAGCGAACGACGCTTCGTTCCCGGTAGTGGCGTGCATCGCCTGGCTAGCGTCGAGAAACTCAGCGAGCACCTCTACCGTTTCCACAACCGCGGCAGCTACCCGGCCAGCTGGCGACCCGGCCTGCGTTCAGCCTTGTTCGCCCGCGGCGGCGCCCCTACCATGCAGGCCATCCTCTCGGCCTTCTGCCATTTCGACGGCCTGAAGTTCCGCGAATCGGCCTGCAACAGCTTCAGCATCTCCGCTTGCCACGCCACGGCCATCACCAACTGCGTGGTGGCGCCCCTCAGCGACCAGCACCGCGTGTCCACCCCCGCCGACGCGGTCTTCGTCAGCAACAACTCCATTGCGCCCTACGTCGCCAACTGCCATTTTGAACGCATGGGCGACGACGGCTACAACACCCTCTCTCATTCATCCACGCTGGCCAAGGTCACAGGGGCGACCTTCACTGTGCGCAAGTCCAGCAACGACTTCTTCCCCGGGGCGACCGCGCAGTTCTTCTCGCCGTCAACCGGCCAAATCCTGGCCGAACGCCAGGTGCTGTCTTCGACCAGAGAAAAAGACCCCACGCTGGGTTACCTGATCCACGTGACCGTCGACCAGCCCCTGCCGGACTGGTTGCAGTGCGAACTCAATCCCCGCTCCTACATGACGCTGGTGCGTGCCGGAGAAGACCCCAAAAACGCCCGCTACGGCGACCTGGTCATCAACCGCAATACCTGTGGCATGGGCGCCGTCGTCGTCAACAACCACTACATCGGCAACCGCAATCTCGGCATCAATATCCAGGCGCCCAATGCCCTCGTCCAAGGCTGCACCTTCGAAGATATCAGCTCGGCGGCACTCTGCTTCGGCGCAATGATCATCTGGCTCGAGCTGCCCGGACCGCACAACCTCACCATCCGTGACTGTACCTTCAAGCGCTGCCCGATGGGCATCTTCAGCCGCTATACCCTCCATGACAGCAGCATCGCCACCAGCAGTCCCTTCGCGAATATCCTCATCGAAGGCAATGTCTTCGAGGACTGCCAAAGGGCCATCAGTCTGCGCAACACCGACCATGCCGTCCTGCGCAACAACACCACCAGCGGCATCAGCTCCAGCATCAGCGCCCCGCCCGCAGACAACATACAAACCGTCATCGAAAACAACCGCGACGACGACCAGCGCGCTGCTCCCGCGCAATAGCCGCCTCTCACCCAAGGACAAACGCCGAAATCGCTCTATCGCGGCCTGGCACCCGCCGCGCATTGCCTGTCGAGTCCTCACGGCCACTACTTCTTTCGTGCCTGCACTGCCCGGGTTTTGTAATAGTGGCTGGTGTCTACGAAGCCGGCGATTTCACAGGCGCCTTTGAGGCTATACAAGCCGCTGGCGAGCAGCTCGTCCACCTTCTTCAGACGCTGCTGGTTGCGATAGTCCAAAGGCGCCATGCCGGTTCTTTCCGCAAAACGCCGCCGGAAGGTCGATTCACTCATCCGACATTTGGCGGCAAGTTCGGCGACGCTGATATTGTCCCCGAGCTTGTTATTGATTGCCGCCAAGGCGATCTCAACGCCCTGATGGCCCACGGCAACCAAACTTGACAGGCAGAGCAGCAGCTCCGCTTTGATGTCCAAACGGCCGCCACTGCCCCGCAGCGACTTGTCAAGAAGACTCGTAAAGACCGGCAGCAGCCGCTGCGAGCCGTCCCGATACAACAACTGCGGCGCGTGGCAGGGGACAACTTCATCCTCACGATCCTGACTGAGCAGGAAACGAAGGTATATGCCCGCAAAACCCTCACCATCACCCTTGTCGATGTTATAGACGTCGTAGCATGAGTAGGCCGGCAGAATGATGATGTCATTCTCTTCTACTACCATCAGCTCCCGGCCAGCAACGACATAGCGCAGGCAACCATGCAGGACATACAGGATGATGTTGCCCTGCCGGCCTTCGCCCTTGTAGGAAACAATCAGCCCCGGCGAAAAATGATTCCGCTTGACGACAATGCCATGCACGGCGACGTCGAGCTGATCCAAGTCGTTGAAGGCACAGTATTTTCTCATCCTGCACTCCGATAGGCTCACCAACGGCGTTGCCCACTCAGTATTCACCGGCAGGCGACGTCAGCATCCTGACTCACCATACCGGAAACGCCTGCCGGACGCTTCCTCCACTCTCGCCACCTTGTCCGGCACCTCAATATATACGCCGGCATCCGCAGCGGCGGCAGAGCAGTTGCTCGGCGGCGCCGTGACTCCGCGCTCCCCGGAATCCAAAATGAGTAACACACCCCGCGCCGGTGAGTTGCCAGCGTGACCGGATTTTACCTGATTATGCCTGAAATATACCTTTGTCTTACGCATTTTCAGCACGTAAAGTGATAGCGTGTTTTTACCCATGGCGCATGTCGTCAAACTTTTTTTCGGAAACTGCCATGCGTCACCCAACAGTGAACCAAGGAGCAAGAAACATGGACGACAAAGTCAAAGTCGGAGTCATTGGCACGGGTATCATCGCTGGCATTCGCCACATTCCCACCTATCTGAAAAATGACGAATGCGTACTCTGGGCTCTCTGCGACATCAATCCCACGGCACTCAAGGCCGCCGCTGACAAGTACGGGGTGCCCGCCGAACGCTGTTACACAAATTACCGCGACATGCTCGACCACGCCGGCCTGGACGCCGTGGACATTTGCACGCCGAACTACCTCCACTGCGAGATGATCCGTGAAGCCGTCAAACGCGGCATCCCCTTCTCCACCGAGAAGCCTATGGGGGTCACCTACCGCGAAGTCCTCGCGACCTACGAACTGGTTAAGAAGGCCGGCGTGCCCAGCTTCATCTGCTATTCCTGGCGCTACCGACCCAATGTCCGTCTGATGAAAGAACTCCTTGAGCAGGGCGCCATCGGCAAACTCCACCAAATCTACGTCACCACCATCAAGAACAGCGGGCTGTGGCCCGGCCGCAAACTCGAATGGCGCTTCCAGAAGGAACTCAGCGGCGAGGGCGGCGTCCTCTTCGATCTCAATTCACACATGGTCGATATCACCCGCTACTTCGGCGAAGAAATCGAAAGCGTCCTCGCCGACTCCGGCATCGTCGTCAAGGAACGACCGACGCTCGACGGCTCCAGCATCGCCCCGGTGACCACCGACGACTGGTGCAACATCTTGGCGCGCACCGAACGCGGTGCCAGCGTCAACTACCGCATCAGTCGGGTCACCACCTGCGTATCCAATATCATCCAGTTCGAATTGTTCGGCGACAAAGGCCGCCTCAACATGACCGCACTGGGCTGGAACCAGGCCGACCAGACCATTGAGCTGGACGTCGTCGGCGAGAAAAAACAGATTCTCACCGCGCCAGAACGCCTCTCCGTCAAGGACCAGATGGACATCTTCATCGACATCGTCAAAGGCCGCGGCAAGAGCGTCGCCGCCACCATTGAGGACGGCGTGATCAGCCAGCGCGTGCTCATGGCCGAGCTCAAGGCCGTCGAAACCGGCCGCCGGGTGTACGTATCTGAAATCACCGAATAAGCCAGGAAAGGACCGTCATCATGTTGAACATCGCCCTATGCAGCAAATGGCATACGCATCACAGCCGCTACAGCGCCGACCTGAAGAGCTTCGACGACTGCCACATATCCTGCGTGTGGGATGAAGTGCCCGAACGCGGCCGGGCATGGGCCGCCGAATTGGGCGACATGCCCTTCGAGGCGGATTTCGCCACCATGCTCCGGCGGCCCGACGTCGACGCGGTCTGCATCACCGCGCCGACCGCCATGCACAAAGACCTCTGCGTGGCCGCCGCCCGAGCCGGCAAGCACATCTTCATTGAAAAAACCCTCGCCCTCAGCGAAAAAGACGCATTGGAAGTCAAAGCGGCCGTAGACGCCGCCGGCGTCATTTTCACCATCGCCTTCGTACAAAAAACCGCCGGTCTGTTCATACTCGCCAAAAAACTGCTTGACAGCGGTGTCTTTGGCGACATCACCATGATGCGCATTCGCAACAACGTCGGTAGCGCCTGCACAAACCGTTTCAGCACGTCCCTGCCCTACTGGCTCGACCTGGCGCCCACGGGCGGCGGTGCCATGACCGACCTGGGCTGCCACCCCATGTACCTGCTGGAGTGGTTCTTCGGCAAACCCGAATCCGTCTGCTCCACCTACGCCTACTACCTGGGCCGGGAATGCGAAGACAGCGCCATATCCTCCTTCGTCTTCAATCACGGCAAAACCGCCGCTGTCATCGAAAGCTCCTACGGCACGCCCTACCGTAGTCTCTACGAATTCTCCTTCTACGGCACGAAAGGCGCCTTTGTCAGCCGGCTTTGCGATCCCGTCATTGAAATCGAGTTGCCCACAGGCACAGTGCTGCCGCCATGCATTGCCGCCTGCGCGCCGGACAGCATCGCCGGCAACCGCAGCATCTACAAAGTGCCCCGGAACATCATTCCCGACGAAACCCCGCCCATCCGCAGCTTCGTTGACGCCTGTCTCAACGGCGCGCCCATCCGCTTCGGGATCGACCAGGCGGTCAGTCTCTCCAAAATGGTCGAGGGCGCCAATATCGCCCACCACCAGGGCATCCGCCATCGCTTCCAACCCTGAGATGAACCACAGTGGCATATCAACCATGATCGGACTCATCAGCGACATCCAGCGCGGCAGCATTCACGACGGCCCCGGCATCCGCACGGTCGCCTTCGTGAAGGGCTGCAATCTCCGCTGCTTCTGGTGCCACAACCCGGAAGCGCTGCTGCCGCGCCGGCAACTGTCCTTCAATCCCGGCCGCTGCCTGCACTGCGGCGCCTGCGAGCGCGTCTGCCCCAGCCCGTCAAAGTGCCAGTCGTGCTTCCACTGCGTCGACGCCTGCCTGGCCGGCGCCAGGACGATCAGTGGCTGCGAACGCAGCGCGACGGACGTCGTTGCCGAAATCCTGCTGGACAGGCCCTTCTATGCCACTTCTGGCGGCGGTGTGACCATCTCCGGCGGTGAGCCGACCATGCAAGCCGACTTTGTCGCCACGATCCTTGGCGAATGCCGGCGGCACGGCATTCACACCGCCCTTGAAAGCAACCTGTGCTGCCCTACGGCAACCCTGGACCGGTTGCTGCCCCTCGCCGATCTGATCATGGCCGACATCAAATGCATGGACCCGCAGCGGCACCGCGAGGCCACCGGCACCGACAACGCCACGATCCTGGCCAATCTGCGCCACTTAGGCCGCCTCGGCGCGGCCGCGCCGCCGCTGATCATCCGCACGCCAATCGTAACCGGCTTCAACGACTGCGTCGCCGAGCTGTCGGCCATTGCCGCGTTTCTCCGAGAGCTGCCCCCGCTGCGTTACTACGAGCTACTCAGCTATCATCCACTGGGCTGCCAGAAGGCCCGCGAGCTCGGCATGCAGGACTTTGCCCAGCCGCTGCCGGCAATTCCCCCCTCACGCATACTTGAACTCGCCAATGCCGTTGCCAACCAGCTACCCTGCCCGCTCTACCTGAATGGCAAACCCATCAACCAACTGGAAACGTCCCCATGAGCACACTGTTCGGACCCTACACCGACCGCATCGAACGCCTGAAGACCCGCAAGCGCGAACAAACCCTGGCCAAGAAAAAGAACGTCGGCTTCGCCAACGAAGACGACTTCGGCATCGTCTTGCCGCCGGATACCTTCCGCTTTACCTTCCCGGCGGTGGACGCCAACGGTTTTTTCACTGGCATCGCCAACTGGGCGACCAACTACGCCGCACTGCTTGACGCCTACCCGCTACATTATGACGCCGACGACATCATCGCCGGCAAATGGATGTTCATCCTCACCCGCATGCGAACCGGCTACACGCTGTCAAAGGCACCCTTCCCCTTTGACTTCAGCCACCTGCACCAGGAACAGGAACTCTACGACCTGACCACCGGCATCGGCAAGGACGCGCACTTCGCACCCGATCACCGCATCGGACTGAGCCTGGGATGGGAAGGCATCCGCCAAAAAATTCTCCGCGCACAAGCAGAACATCGCGGCGATGCCGAAGCTGAAGAGCTGCTCGCGGCCGAAATCGTCGTCGTTGAGGCCGTCCAACGCTGGATACGGCGCTGCGCCGCCTGCGACCCCGAACCGGGCTCCGAACGCCAGCGCATCAATTTCAAGCTGGTCAACGACCCGCCATCGTCCCTACGTGAAGCCTGTCAGTGGATGGCGTGGTACAACATGGCCGCCAGGAGCTACAACAAGGGCGGCGCCGGCTGCCAGCTCGACGCCATGTTCAGACCATTCTATGAACGCGATCTGGCCGACGGCGCCATCACTCGTGATGACGCCGCCTATTTTCTCGCCTGCTTCCTCCTCAACGACCCGCGCTACTACGCCATCGGCGGCGCGGACGCGGAAGGCAGGGACACGACCTGCGAACTCTCCTTCCTGCTCCTGGAAATCACCCACGAGCTCAAGACATCCTCCAACCTGACCATCCGCGTCCATCGCAACATGGACCGGCGGCTATTCCGCCGCGGCGTGGAAGTCCTCCTCGCCGACCGTCTCGGCTATCCGCGTTTTTCCTGCGACGACACGATGATCGCCGGTTTCATGCGCAATGGCTATTCGCGCGACCTCGCGGCCACGCGCATTCCCCTCGGCTGCAGCTGGTCGATCATCCCAGGACGGGAATACACCCTCAACGACGTCGTCAAAATCAATCTGGCAAAGGTCTTCAGCGTCGCCTTTGACGAGATCATCGCCGACGGCGATCCGGAGAGGTACTCCACCGAGGCGCTCTACGAGATATTCCTGAAACACCTGCAACGCGCCGTGAAATGCATCGCCGCTGGGCTGGATTTTCACCTCGCACACCAGTACCGCAATGAGTCTGAACTGCTGCTGAATCTGCTCTGTCACGGCCCCATCGAAAAAGGCCGCGATGCCGCACACGGCGGCGTTGAATTCTACAACATGTGCTGCGACGGCGCTGGCTTGGCCACCGTCGCCGACTCGCTCGGCGCCCTACAGACACGGATCGAACAGCAGAAGCGCGTCTCCTGGAATCAATGCGTCGCCGCCGTTAAGGCCGACTGGCAAAACGACCAAGGCGAAGCCATCCGCCGGTTTCTGGCGTCCGCGCCAAAATTCGGCTTCGGCGGCTCCCCCGCCGACGCCTGGGCCAAACGCATCTCCCAGGACTTCACAAATATGGTCAAGGCCGACCGCACCCCCGGCGGACGCATCATGATCCCCGGGCTCTTCTCCTGGGCCGACGCCGTCCGCTTCGGCAAGTCCGTGCCTGCCACCCCCAACGGCCGCCGCGCCGGCGAGCCCATCTCGCACGGCGCCAATCCTGACGCGGGCTTCCGCCACGACGGCGCGGCGACCGCTATTGTTCAGGCCGTCGCCGGCATCCAATGCGGCTATGGCAACACCGCGCCGCTGCAAATGGAACTCGACGCATCGTATGCCAACGGCCCTGACGCCGTCGAACGCGTCATGGCGCTCTTCCAAGGCCATTTCGACCTCGGTGGCACACTCATCAATGTGAACTTCATCGACGCGACGACGATCCGCGCGGCAGAAAAAGATCCCGAGAAGTACCCCGACCTGGTCGTGCGCGTGACTGGCTTCACGGCTTACTTCATCATGCTCTCGCCGGAATTCCGCAAGCTCGTGACCAGCCGCATCCTCGAAGAAGCTCACGAGTAAGCGGCCATCACGGCTGCCGTCTCCACCACGCTTTGTCCCGCCTGATTGACCAAAACAGAGGAGAACACGACATGAAGACGAGTCTGCGCCACCAAGGTTCCCGTTTCTTCACTCTCATTGAGCTCCTGGTCGTCATTGCTATCATCGCCATTCTCGCGGCGATGTTGTTGCCGGCCTTGGCGAAGGCCCGCGAGAAAGCCCGGGCCATTTCCTGCACCAGCAACTTCAAACAACTGGCCACTCAGTATTTGATGTACATGCAGGAGAACGATGATTACATCGCCTTCCGGCAGCAAAAGGCCGGAGGAATTGTTCGCTGGCAGGCCTTGCTTGGCCTTTCACCGGGCGCCCCCACGCTCTACTGCCCCTCCGCCAGCTGGCCCTATGCCGGCACCACGGGCACCAATTGCACCGTCGGGATGTTGATGCCCTATGGCGATGGCTTTTACGCCAGCAGGAAAACCTTGGTCGCCGATGGCCGCGATTTCCATTCCCGTGTCTTGGACCCCGCTCTCTATACGGCTGACGGACAGTATTTCATCGGCAAAGCCATTTCCACGCCCTCCGAGTTCCTGGTACTGGCCGACACGGGGCGTCTGGAAGGCGTCGACGGCGTTGATGCCCGCAGCTGCTGGTACTACTTCTACAACTTTTTAAAGGCGGAGCGTTCCGGCATCAAGCTGTGGCACAACGATCGCGCCAATGTGGCCTTTCTTGACGGCCATGTCGCCGCCCAGGACCGAGGGGAACTTCGTTTTGGCAAAAATATGGTAAGTTACGTCATCACCCGCGAGGGCATTGGCGTCGCTATGGATTGACGGTCATGCCGCAAAGCCCCACGCCAGGAATGCCGCCTACCAGCTCTGGAACCCACGCCATCCCACACCCTATAAGGACATTATCATGCGCTTCTTGATTGCCTCCATGCTCGTTCTCGGCGCTGTCTGCCGCGCCGACCTCCACTTTGAAAACGACGTGTACTCCGTCAGCCTCCGCGAAGCCGACGGCGCGATTCTGAGCATCGTGGACAAGGCCGGCGGCACCACCGCAGCCGGCGGCGACTCGCTGTGGCGGCTTGATTTCAAAACCGAGACCTTTGCCGCCAGCGCTTTCATGGCGGCGCCCTGGAATGGCGTCATGCAGAGCCATTGGAATGACAACGGGGACCGCCTGACGCTGCAGTATCACTCCAATGTCCTCGCCCTCACCGTGCACATCGCCTTCGCGGCCAGTCATTTTGACCTGAGCGCCGAGATTGTCCGCAGCGACCGGCCGATCATGCGGTTATTTCTTCCCGACCAGATCAGCTTCCCGACGGCGGGCATGGCCAGGCTGGTCTTTCCGGCGCGCGCTCCCGAGGCCCTGGGTTATGCGTTCCTGCCAGCATTCTACGGTGACCATCATGCCGGCAACAGCCAGCAATTCACCCGCGTGCGCTGCGGCGGCATGGGCTATCAGCAACTCTATGGGGGGCCGTTGCGGCAACTTGACGACAAACAGCCCCAGGCACCGTTGACTGCAACCGCGGAGGGCCGCAAATGGTTCTCGCCCGAGGCCATCGCCGCCATCGAGGGCAAGCTGATGAGCGTCAACCGCCCGCCCGCCGAAAGCCAGTACACCCTGTCGCTGCTGGAAAACTCTGACGGACCGGCCCTGAGCGCCCACGACTTCGGCGGCAAAGGCCTGCTTTTCCGCATCGCCGGCCTTAGCGCCGAAGGCATGGAACGAGGCAAAAATGTGTTCATCAGCATCATGACCGCGACCATGCAGGGCTACATCGGCCGCCATCCCAACGCCCTGAAGGGCAGGAAAATCGCCATCATCGCCCTGCGTAACGGCCCGCTGCGGGGCGGCGGGACCGCGCCCACCGTTGACGATTGGCGGCTGGCCGTTGCCAACCCAGCCATCCTACGGCCTGCCGGAGCCGAACTGGCAGTCATTGAGTCCGCCGCGCAGATGCGCGACGCCCTCGCCGGCGATGACGTCGGCATGATCCTCAATCCCTACGGCGAGTGGTTCCCCAGCGATGACGCCAAACAGCTCACGGCCGATCTTGCTCTGCTGCGCGACTATGTTCGCCGCGGCGGCATCTGGTGGGAAGTGGGCAGCCATCCATTCTACTATGCTCTTGAGCCCACGACCTTCCTCAGCCACAGCGTCCAATATCCCAATGGCAGCGCTGACTTCATGTATGTGGACTATTCCCGTGGCGGCATCGCGCTCTTCGGCATCCAGCCGATGATGCGCCAGCCGTGGGACAGCGAACGCCTCGCCACACCATGCTCACTGAAGACCTGGGGCGATCCCGCTGGAGCCGCAGTCAATCACGGTTGGAATGACGCCATTGAGCCCGGCATGACGTGGCGCTCGCCGGTCTATCGCTGCCACTTCGGCTTCGCCACGCCCCAGGCGGCGCTGAACGAGTACGCCCGCGTCAATGAAATCGGTGGCTCGTTGAACGCGAAGGTCCGCAATCCGGAGTTGCTGGAGAAGCTCAAGAACGCCATGCTGCTGCGCGTGGGTGGCGCCACGGCCGACAGCCAGATACAGGCTCTGGCCGACGTTCCGGCGCCGAACATCATCCACTTCACCGAGTATCTCCGCGGCGGTTTTGACAAGCAGTATCCCGATCATCTACCGCCGAAGGCCTCCTGGGGCACGAGCGAGGAGCTGACGCGCTTCTACCGCGTCGCCCATGAGCGCGGCCATCTGATGATGCCCTACACCAACACCTCCTGGTGGGGCATTGATCCCAAAGGCCCGACTTTTGAGCGCGAGGGCGAAGCGCCGTTGGCCTTGACTCGCGAGGGCCAATTCAACCGCGAACACTACGGAAGCAAAGTCGGGTACAGCATCTGCTTCTGGCACCCGGCGGTTCAGGCCAGCCATCGCCAGGTCCGCCACGACCTGAGCGTCACCTATCCCAGCGACATCCTTTTTCAAGACCAGGTCGGCGCTCGCTCTTGGCGCTGGAACTACCACCCGCTTGAGCCCCGCAAGGCCTCCGCCAGAGACGGCATGCACTCGCTCTCCATGGAAGACGCCGAACACGTGCCGCTGGCCACTGAAGACGGCCACGACCGCGTCGTCAATTTCGAGACCATGCTCTGCGGCTGCGCGTGGGGGACCATACCGGCCCGTGGCCAATACAGCACCCTCCATGCGCGTTTTCAATTCCAGGAAAACGAATGGGAATTCTTTCCCATCCTGTCCTACCTCGGCCACCAGCAGTGCCTCTTCACCACCCACGACCTGGGGCATTTCATCGAAGAGCCCGACCAGCTCAGCCCTGCTCTGGCCTTCGGCTACGGCATGAGCTACCGCTGGACCCGCGGCTATGAAAAAAATCCCGCCCGCAGACGCTGGTTGCACTGGCTCGACGCCATCCAGAAAACCGTCGCGGCCGACTACGCCGGCAGAAAACTCCTGGATTTCAGCTATCCGCGCGCCCAACTTGGCCTGAGCAATCCACACCAGGTCACCTGCACGCGCTTCGCCGGCGACATCGTGATCATCGCCAACCTCGAAGACACACCCTGCGAGCTGACGTCCATCCTGGCGACCATCGCCCTGCCTGACAACGAAAAGCGCTGGCTGGAGCAGCACGTCCTGCCGCCCTACGGTTTCTACGTCAGCAGCCCCCGCGCCAAGGCGGCGTCATTGCAGACCAACGATGGCAGCCAGTACATGGG
>Ga0172378_10004974_pt1 | contig 12424 bp, 12 predicted proteins | sample GrowelOW332metaG_FD_119755 | JGI IMG/M metagenome (GOLD analysis project Ga0172378, IMG submission 119755) | Groundwater microbial communities from an aquifer near a municipal landfill in Southern Ontario, Canada - Pumphouse #3_1 metaG | ecosystem: Environmental > Aquatic > Deep subsurface >...
CAAATGTTTGAACTGGCAAGTAAGGATGCTTTAACGGGAGTATATAATCGAGCGTACTTTCTGGATGTATATAAACGAAAATCAGCAGAAACCAGCAGAAAAAACAAGCCAATATCATTTATTTTGTTGGATATAGATTATTTCAAAAATATTAATGATGAATATGGACATTTAAACGGTGATTATGTTTTAAAAGAAGTGGTCAGGGTATTAAAAGATACGATGCGTGAGAGCGATTTTTTATGTCGCTGGGGTGGAGAAGAGTTTGTTGTTTTATTAAATAATACTTCTTTGAATGAAGCTGAAGCATTAGCGGAGCGGATGCAGATCTGTATAGAACAGCATGCTTTTCCACAAATAGGGGATTCTATTACGGCAAGTTTTGGTGTCACGGAAAAAAATGAAAAGGATGATATAGAGTCTGTTTTCAAACGATTGGATAATTCGCTATATCTTGCTAAATTGACGGGACGGAACCGGGTAATTAGTAACGAGAATCTTCAAATTGTCTATCGGGGAGTATCCCGAACAATTGAATGGGGACCGTTTTTTCGCAGTGGACATACTGAAGTGGATAAAGAACATTATGATTTGATCCTTAAGCTGAATGAGCTTATAACGCAATATTATTCAGGGGCTTCACGCGAAAAAGTTATGCAGCTGGCTGTAGAACTGGGAAAGAACGTAGTTATTCACTTTAGACATGAAGAGGTTACTTTGAAAAAAAGGGACTATGATAAATGTGATGAACAAAGAAAATTTCATCGCAGCTTTCTTCATGGGATGTTGATGCATTATGAAGCGTTACAAAATAAAGATGAAATTTCGGCGGAGGATATACAGTATTTGATTGAAAGCATCATCGTAGGGCATATTGTAAAGAATGATTTCAAGTTTTTTTCTGTGCTGAAAAAATAAAAAATTTACAGACCTTAGAAACGCCACTTTGTAACGGAGCAATAGAAGCAAACGTGGAATATAGTTTACTGGTAAGCGATGTGTCTGTCCTAAGTGGATATTTTATAAAGAGAGTGGTATGCTTAGAATATAAGAAATAAATTATAGATTTATTGTTAAACTGCTTTGTGGGTAAGCAGCTTAACAATGGAAGGGGCGTTTATTATGGATATTACGATCAGACCAGCAGTTTCAAATGATTTGGAAAGAATTGTTTATATAGAAAACAGTTGCTTTCCGGAAAAAGAAGCGGCAGATTATGAGAGCTTACAGGAAAGATTAGCAGCGTTCAAAAAATCTTTTCTTGTTGCGGAAAAAGAACATAAAGTTATTGGTTTTATCAATGGGTGCGTTGCAAAGCAAAAAAAAATCACAGATGAGTTATATCATTCTACTACATTGCATGATGATACGGCTCCCTGCCAAATGGTTTTTAGTTTAGCGGTTCATCCATCTGTACAACATCAGGGAATTGCTTCACTTTTGATGGAAAAATTTATTGAACAGACAAAGAAAAGAAATAAAGATAGTATGGCATTGACTTGTAAGAAACAATTAATTCCATTTTATGAACAGTTTGGGTATCTATGCGAAGGAAAATCCAGTTCCTTACATGGTGACGCATGCTGGTATGATATGACAATGGTTTTGTGACAGGCGGCTTGCAGCAGCGCATAAAAAAACTCTATGAATACTGCAATATTCATAGAGTCAGGGTATTTCTCCTATTCCACTGGTATGAGGATTATTTGATTTACCTGATTTTATTGTAGCACGATAAATACGTCTTTTCAAGGGAAGTGGCAGAAAAGGTAAAAGTTACTTCTTTTTAGGCAATAAAATTCAAATTAAAACAACGGAAACAACAAGAACAACTAAATAAACAAAAAATATAAACAATTAGTTGCTTTTGTTGTTGACGAATGAAGATGACTATGCTATTATGAATTTGTAATCATTAGCAAATAAGCGATGGTGCTTTCGGTCCTGCAAAGGGAACGAAAGCGCCTTTTTTGTTTAAAGGGGGGATAAAAAATAACAGAGACTGTAAAAAACTTTATGAGTACTGCAATATTCATAGAGTCAGGGTATTTCTCCTATTCCACTGGTATAAGGATTATTTGCTTTACCCATTTTTAGTGGAGCAGATGAATCAATCTTTTCAAAAGAATAGGCAGAGGACAAAATGTTTATCAAAAAAAGGAGAGCTTAACATGAGAAAAATTGCTATTTATGGAAAAGGTGGAATTGGTAAATCTACGACACAACAAAATACGGCAGCTGCGATGGCTCATTTTTTTAACAAAAAAGTATTTATCCATGGCTGTGATCCTAAAGCGGATTCTACGCGTATGATTCTTGGAGGAATGAACCAGAAAACTTTGATGGATATGCTGCGTGATGAAGGAGAAGAAAAAATCACGGTGGAACGTGTGGTAAAGGAAGGCTATGGTGGTATTCGCTGTGTGGAATCCGGCGGACCGGAACCTGGGGTTGGCTGTGCCGGGCGGGGAGTTATTACCTCGATTGATCTTATGGAAAAAAACGGTGCCTATACGGATGATTTGGATTTTGTTTTCTTTGATGTACTGGGTGATGTTGTTTGCGGTGGATTTGCTATGCCAATACGTGAAGGTAAAGCACAGGAAGTCTATATTGTAGCATCGGGTGAAATGATGGCGATTTATGCGGCGAATAATATTTGCAAGGGGCTTCTAAAGTATGCAAAGCAAAGCGGAGTGCGTCTGGGCGGAATCATCTGCAATAGCCGTAATGTAGATAGAGAAAAAGAATTTTTGGGAGAGTTTACTGCTGCGATTGGAACGCGTATGATTCATTTTGTTCCACGCGATAATATGGTACAAAAAGCAGAGTTCAATAAGAAAACCGTTGTTGAATATGCTCCGGATTGTAATCAGGCAAATGAATATCGTCTATTGGCAGAAAAAATTATGGAAAATGAAAGCTTTGTCATTCCAAAACCACTTAGTATGAATGAATTAGAGGCTATGGTTGTCAAATATGGTATTGCTGACTGATAAAAAACGATAAAAAAGTAAATCAACTGCGCTGTGAGGGGGAAAAAAGATGTCCTATCATGAATTTGATTGTAGTAAATGTATTCCGGAACGCGTTAAGCATGCCGTCGATAAGAACCCCGGGGAAGAATTGTCGGATGCTTTGCCTTTGGGATATTTAAATACCATACCGGGAAGTTTGTCTGAACGCGGCTGTGCCTATTGCGGGGCAAAGCATGTTATTGGAACACCTATGAAAGATGTTATCCATATCAGTCATGGACCTATTGGCTGTACGTATGATACGTGGCAGACAAAACGCTATATCAGCGATAATGATAATTTCCAGCTTAAATATACGTTTGCGACGGATATGAAAGAAAAGAATATCATCTTTGGGGCAGAAAAAATTTTGAAAGCCAATATCATAGAAGCTTTTAAAGCATTCCCCAAGATTAAGCGCATGACAATTTATCAAACGTGTGCATCGGCGCTGATTGGTGATGATATTGAGGCTGTTGCGCAGGATGTTATGGATGAGATGCCGGATGTAGATATTTTTGTCTGCAACTCGCCGGGATTTGCCGGACCAAGCCAGTCGGGCGGGCATCATAAAATCAATATTGCCTGGGTCAACAAAAAGGTTGGGCAGGTGGAACCTAAGATTACCAGCGATCATGTAATTAATTACGTTGGTGAATATAATATCCAGGGCGATCAGGAAGTTATGGTGGATTATTTTAAACGTATGGGACTTCAGGTTTTATCGACTTTTACGGGGAATGGTTCTTATGATGAGCTGCGATCGATGCATAGAGCTGATCTTAATGTTCTGGAATGTGCGCGTTCAGCCGAATATATCTGCAATGAATTGCGCAAGCGCTACGGTATACCGCGTATGGATATTGACGGATGTGGTTTTGAACCGTTATCCTCGTCGTTGCGGAAAATAGGGCTGTTTTTTGGCATCGAAGATCGGGCAAATGCCATTATTGAGGCCGAAACAAAACGCTGGAAACCGGAACTTGATTGGTATAAGGAACGGCTGCAGGGTAAAAAGGTTTGTTTGTGGCCGGGTGGATCAAAGCTGTGGCACTGGGCGCATGCGATTCATGCAGAAATGGGACTGGAAGTTGTTTCTGTTTATACTAAATTTGGTCATCAGGGAGATATGGAAAAAGGTATTTCACGTTGTGAAGTGGGTGCTTTGGCTATTGATGATCCAAACGAACTTGAAAGTGTGGAAGCGATGTATAAACTGAAGCCGGATCTTATTATAACGGGTAAGCGTCCTGGTGAGGTAGCAAAAAAAATCCGCGTGCCGTATCTCAATGCGCATGCATATCATAATGGTCCTTATAAAGGATATGAGGGCTGGGTGCGTTTTGCCAGAGATATTTATAATGCGGTGTATTCACCAATCCATCAGCTTGCTTTCGTGGATATCAGCAAGGATGAGATTGCGACAGATCAATCTTTTGTAACGCGGCAGATGCTGTCCGATGGGAAGCTAAGCGCAGATGTTGTGAACTCTACAGTTCTGCATGAATATACGGGTGAATTTGACAGCTTGAAACGCTTGCGCAATGCGAAGTATCCGGAATTTCCTTTGCAGGGAAAGCTTGCCGCTGTGTAGCGTATGCTTAGAAGGAGGTTATACTGGTATGGAAAAAACGATAAAAGATGGTGTAGAATCTTTGATGGATTATATTATGAAGAATTGTTTGTGGCAGTTTAATTCCAGAACCTGGGACAGGGTGGAACAAAATAAAAATATTTTAGAAAAGGCTACACAGATTATGTGCGCAGAAGAAGTTTCGAAAGACACTCCTTCCGAGCGTTACTATTGGGCGGAAGCACAGCAAATGGTAGAATCTTTTTTGGAAACTTTTCCCTGGATTAAGACGATGAATGCAACGGAGATCAAGGAAATGATGGCAGGACTAAAAAAACGGCTTGATTATCAGACGATTACGGGTTCATTGAATAAGGAGCTGGATGATCCTAATTATTAAATCAGATAGCAGGCAAATAGAAAAGGGGGCAGGACGATGCCGTGTGAATTGAAAGAAAAAGAGCGTACAGGAGTTATCAATCCAATTTTTACTTGTCAGCCAGCAGGTGCGCAATATGCCAGTATAGGGATCAAGGATTGTATTGCCATTGTGCATGGCGGCCAGGGGTGTGTCATGTTTGTAAGGTTATGGTTTTCACAGCACTATAAGGAAAGTTTTGAACTGGCGTCTTCATCACTTCATGAAGATGGTGCGATTTTTGGCGCGACCAACCGTGTTGAGGAAGCTGTCGATGTTTTGCTGATGCGTTATCCGGACGTTAAAGTTGTACCGATTATTTCAACTTGTTCGACGGAAGTTATTGGTGATGATATAGATGGCGTCGTTCGTAAACTGAATGAGGGGCTGCTAAAAGAAAAATATGCGGGTCGGGAAGTTCATTTAATTTCGATTCATACACCAAGTTTTAAAGGAAGTCATGTAACTGGCTATAATGTTGCTGTAGAAGCGATTTTAAAGCATTTTGCGAAAAAAGGTGAGTCAAACGGGAAACTGAATATACTTACCGGCTGGCAAAATCCAGGAGATGTTCGGACGCTGAAACATCTTCTCTCGGAAATGCAGGTTGATGCTACGATGATTTTTGATATTGAAGAATTTGATGCTCCTTTGATGCCGGAGGGAAATCATGTGGCTCATGGCAGCACAACGATTGCTGATTTGGAAAGTACAGGAAGTGCAATTGGAACGCTTGCGTTGAACCGCTATGAGGTGGGCAAAGGTGCGCAATATCTTGAGACAGAGTTCGGGGTACCTGCGGTTATCGGACCGACACCGATTGGCATACGAAATACGGATACTTTTTTACAAAAGGTAAAAGAGATTACGGGCAAGCCGATCCCGGCATCTCTGGTTAAAGAACGCGGTATAGCACTTGACGCGATTACGGATGTTGCCCATATGTTTTTGGCAGACAAACGCGTGGCGATTTATGGGAATCCGGATTTAGTCATTGGTCTGGCAGAGTTTTGCCTGGATTTGGAGATGAAGCCGGTTCTGCTTTTGCTGGGGGATGATACGACGACGTATCCTGATGATCCGAGAATCAAGGCGCTGCAGGAAAAAGTCAGCTATAAGATGGAAATTATCATGAATGCAGATTTGTGGGAACTGGGAAATCGTCTGCAAAATGAGGGGTTGAAGCTGGATCTTATTTTGGGGCATTCAAAGGGAAGATTTATCGCTATGGATAGTCATATTCCTCTGGTTCGTGTTGGGTTTCCTGTTTTTGATCGTGCGGGTCTTTATCGTCAGCCGACGGTTGGGTATGAAGGTGCTATGCTTTTGGCAGAAAGAATGGCAAATGTCTGGTTTGCTGATATGGAATATACACAAAATAAAGAATGGCTGCTTAATATGTGGTGATGAGCAGTATGGAAAGGCAGCGTAAATGAAAAGATATCCTGTAGATAAGGAAGTATTTGAAAAAAATTATCATAATGCGATGATGTATCATCGCCGGGCAAAACAGTTTTTGGCAGAGGAACAGAACGTAAGTGTAGTTTTTAATGTGGCTTCGGTTGCGATCGAGAATTATCTTATTGCGCTATGTGACCTTTATGGTGTTGATCCTGGAACACATAATTATCAGTGTCTGGTGGATACGGTAGAAGAAGTCGGGGAGATTAAACTATCTGTTCAAATGGCAGGAAAAATACGAGCCTTGGATGACGCTTATGAGATTTGTTCCCTGGAAAATTATCAGCGAAAAGAATGTTCGGAGCAGGCTGATGCTTTACAGGTACTTGATTTATGTGAATATCTGGCAGGATTGTTTGATCAAAAACGCTGCGCTGCTGTGCATCAAAATGTATTTTGTGCAAAGGTTTAGTGTTGAAATAAGATCAATTTAATCAATGTTTTCTGCTGAGGAAGGGGATTATCATGAACCTACATTATGTACAACACGTTCCGTTTGAACATCCCGGAACAATTTTAACCTGGGCAAAGCAGCAGGGCTGTTCTTTGAGCAGGACACTTATGTATGAGGATAGCAGCAGGTTCCCGCAGCAAAAAGATTTTGATTGGCTGATTGTGATGGGCGGGCCAATGAATGTGGATGAGGAAGCTCTTTATCCCTGGCTGAAAAAAGAAAAAAAGTTTATTGCCGAGAGTATAAAAGAGGGAAAAGTCGTTGTGGGAATCTGTCTGGGAGCCCAGCTTATCGCTGCGGTTCTTGGCGGAAAGGTAACGAAAAATCCGTGTAAAGAAATTGGCTGGTTTCCAATTTCTTTTGATGATGAAGCACAGACTATGCCGCTGTTTTCTCAATTCGCTAAAGAGATGATGGTTTTTCAATGGCATGGGGATACGTTTAGTGAACTGCCGCAAGAGGCTCGTTGTTTGGCAAAGAGCATTGGCTGCAAGAATCAGGCGTTTGTTTATCGCCGGCGTGTATTCGGGTTTCAATATCATTTGGAAAATACAGCAGAAATCATTCATGATTTGCTGCTTCATTGTGCGGATGAGTTAGTTCCCGATACATATGTTCAAACGCAGGAAGAGATTGTATCACACCCGGAATATATGGAACAGGCACAGCTGAATATGGGGAGGTTCCTTGATGGCTTAGATGCTCTGTATAAAAAAGGAGAGATTTGATGGAAACCATTCGTTATCAGCAGAGAGTCTGTCAGGATGAGGAAAAAATCCAGCATTTTTTGACAAAGATGAGGGTGGGTACGCTGGCAATGATAAGCAATGGCAGACCGTATGCAGTTCCGCTCAATTATGTTTGGAATGGTACTGCATTATATTTTCATGGACTTGCTTCAGGCAAAAAAACGGAGGCGCTGCAAGAGAATCCATGGTGCTGTTTTACTGTTTTCCGGGAATATGGAACGGTAATGGATGATATGCCGTGTGCGGCAGATACTTCGTATCTAAGTATTGTTTTGTTTGGTCAAACAATGTTGGTTGAAGACAACGAAGAAAAAACAATGATTTTACAGAAAATCGTGGATAAATATATGCCGGAATATTATAAAAAGCCATTAACGGAAAAGCTGGTAAAAAACTATCGATCAAGCCATGATCAGCGAGGCGTGCAGGTGTATAAAATTGTTCCGGAGTCCATGACTGCCAAGGAAAATAAAGCGGCGGCAGAAGAGTTGTTTCCTGCGGGGACCAATACCGACAAAGTTTAAAATTTGTGATTATAGGAGATGATCGTATATGTTGATGGTAAGAGCTTTTGTCAGACCTGAAAAAAAAGATGTGATTTTAGGAAGTCTTTCTCAAGCAGGATTTCATGCGGCAACTGTTATTGATGTTGTTGGCCGTGGGAAGCAGCAAGGGATAAAGATCGGTGAGTTGATTTATGATGAAATACCAAAGTCGTTGATTATTGTAGGGATAGAAGAAGATGCAAGAGACCAGGTCGTAGATATCATCATCAAAAACAGTAAGACTGGAGAGTTTGGTGCATTTGGTGATGGAAAGATTTTTATCACAAAATTAGAAGAGGTCTATACCGTTTCCAGCGGAAAAACGGGTCTATAGAGGAGGGAGAGCACATGAAAGAGGTTATGGCCGTTATTCGTATAGACAAAGTCAATCTAACGAAAAAAGCTTTATTGGAAGTCGGTATTCCTGGATTTAGTGCGATTTCAGTGATGGGAAGAGGAAAACTGGTCAATGATCCCTCTGTGATTACGGAACGCAAGAAAACTATTTTGGCTTTGGGTCGTTCGACAGAGGACAAAGTAGCGGAAAAGATGGTGGTTGAATTTTTAGATGGCACGCGATTATTTCCTCGCCGTTTATTTATGGTTCTGGTTCGTGATGAGGAGGTTGCACGTACGGTCGAAGCAATTATCAGGGTAAATCGGACGGAAAACAAGGTTGGTGATGGTAAGATTTTTATTTTGCCATTTGATGAAGCGATTCGCATTCGTACGGGCGATACAGGAAATAGTGCATTATAAATAAACTTGAAGGTGTAAAAACAAAAGCAGCTTTTCTATGGCGGTTACCATAGAAAAGCTGTCTTTGTTTTAGGATCATTATAATTCGGCGATGATTTCACCCATACGGGAAACATCATATCCGCCCAGACCTTCGATTTCTTTACGGAATTCATTGGAGCGCAAAATCTCGAGTAAGACATCGCGGTGGTTTTGGTTGATATCGCGCTTTAGTACAATCAAGTCGTAGCGTTCTTTTTTTAAGGGGATAAACTCAACACCTTGTACCTGCATTGCAGCTTTTTCCGTACCGAGTCCAACATCGGCATCGCCGCGGGCTACGCAGCTGGCAACGGCTAAATGACTCATTTCCTCGCTGTCGTAGCCATTGATTTCATGTGGATCAATATGGAGCTGACGAAATTTCTCGTCTAATAACACACGGGCACCGGCACCGCGTTCCCGGTTAATAAACAGGATATCCTCACGCATAAGATCTTCCCAAGTGGTTATGTTTTTGGGGTTGCCAGGGGCAACATAGAAGCCCTCTATACGAAAAACAAGATTAATGATCTGGACATTTTCTCCGGGAAGATAACGTCTGGCATAGGCAACGTTATAGTCATCGTTGTCACCATCCCATAAATGGACACTGGCAATGTGTGCAGTCCGATTATATAGTGAAGTCAGGCCGCTGATGCTGCCAACATAGCGGCGTAAAATATGTACGTGCAAAATCTTTTCTAAGTGATTCGATAGAATATCCAAAACCAAATCCTGTCCACAGATAATGATGCTTTCTGTATCCGGATTTTTAATTGGAGGTTCAACCGGCATAATTGCATATTCACCATGTAAGGGTTCGTTTTTTGCCTGTTTCGTATAGGTGTCTAAATCGTTTTTGGCAACACGCATGCTGCGTCCGATACGATAGGCGGGCAGCTCATTGCGTTTAATGAGTTCGTATACAGTAAAACGGGAAATGTTAAGGATTTTTGCAACTTCGTCAACTTTATATAATTTACTATCTGCCATATTTGCCAGAGCCTCCAAATGTGGATTATCTATTAAAAAGCTTGTTATTTAGTCTGAATATAAAAGCGATAATATAGATTCACTATATCATGCGGATACTTATATTGCAAGGTTCCAGAGACAGCGCTGGAGATACTTTTGCTAAACTGAATCCGTTGAATAACCTGCAAACAGGCTCCTGCATAATTGATGAGAAACATCATTATATAGGAGCCTGTTTGATTCTTATTTAAAATTCAGGGAATGGACTACTGTGGCAGCAATTGGTTCTTTTTTTGCGTTGGCGTGCTTGCTGTTGGTGGTGCGGTGGTGGTGTAGTCTTTTAAATAAGCCTGCCTGATTTTATTATATTCTTTTATTAAGTTGTAAATTTCAAGTTTGGTAGTAGCATCAAATAGCTTTTGTATATAAATCTCAAGTTCTTTCTGCACCCTGAGGCTATGTGAATTTGGTGGTCTTGGTCTTAATACGGAGCAGTTTTTTTATGTGATGGAAGAATTTTGTCGCGGACCAGGAGGCATGAGAATGAATTTGCATCATGCTAACGGTCTCAACTGGAAAATCATGTATGATCATGGCGCTCCGGATCTTAGGGCAAAGTGGTTACCACAACTTGCTAATGCAGATTCTTATATTAACTTTGCTCTCACTGATCCGGACTGTGGGTCGGGTGCTGACATTCGCATGACAGCCGAAAAAAAGAATGATAAATACATTTTAAATGGTAAGAAAACGCTTATTTCACATACTGATATATCGAATGCTACTTATATTATTGCTGTCACGGATGAAACAAAACGCAAAAGCGGTGGACTTACAGCGTTCTTTGTGCCGACAAATACACCAGGGTACACAATCGAACCAATGCCGCATATGATGGGGTGCCGAGGAGCAGGACATGCGGAGCTCATTCTCAAGAACTGTGAAGTTCCAGCACATAACATCATGGGAAAAGAAGGCGATGGTCTTAGCATTTTCATGAATGCACTTGCTCATTCACGTGCAATGATCGCTGTTACTTGTCTTGGGATGTCACAACGATTTATGGAAATCGCAATTGCAAGAGCTAAAGTTCGTGTAACGTTTGGTAAGCCACTTGCAAAGCGGCAGGTTGTCCAACAAATGATCGCTGACATGGGAGCGCAAGTTCATGGGCTGCGTATGATGCTGCAAGATTGTGCAAGAAAATACGACAGAGGGGAAGATATTGAACTTGTCTCCTCGCTTGCTAAGCTTACTGGGATTAATACAGTAAGGGATGTATCTGATGCTTGTCTGGAAATCTGTGGTGGTGTGGGCTATTTTGAAGAATTCCCACAGGGGCCAGTAGAAAGAATGTATCGCGATGCCAGAGCCCTTTGGTTTGAAGAAGGACCACGTACGGTACAACGACTTACGGCAGCACGTATTCTTATTAATCAAAATGGTGCTATTGATAAATAATAATTTATGAGGAAGAAATTTTGTAGGGAGCAGAGCAGGCTCCCTACAAGATTATAAGGAGGATAAGAATGAATGCACATATAGGAAATAGACGATGGGGAATTGTTGGTTTATTAATATTAGACTACATTATCATGTTTCTGGCTAGAAGCTGTATGTCAATGGCAGGCCCATCTCTTATGAAAGAGTTTTCTTGGAGTGCAACACAGTTTGGCTGGGTCCAAACCGCATTTTTTATTGGTTATGCAATCACGATGATACCAGCCGGTGCTTTGGCTGATAAGTTTGGTGCTGGACGCGTACTTATTGTTGGAAGTATTTGGTATGCGCTGTTTACACTTTTGACACCATTTTCATCTACATTAGCTGTAATCATGATGATTCGTATACTTGTCGGTATCGGCCAGGGGGTAATCGTGCCATCTGATTTTTCCATGCTTTCACGTTGGGTTCCAAAAAAGGAATCTGGACTTGCATGTGGTTTTGTTCAATTTGGCTGCCCGTTCGGTATCGGTCTCAGCATGATTATCACGGTTTGGGTTATCCAGAATTATGGGTGGAAAAATGTGTTTTATATCTTTTCTATTTTACCAGTTATCTGGTGCTTTGTATGGATGAAGTTTGGCAGCGATACACCAGATCAGGACAAGCGTATCACGGATGCAGAAAAGGTCTATATCAATTCAGATAAACCAAAACAAATAGAAAATGATGAACCTGATCTTACGAAATCTGATATTTTTCGAACACCTTCAATTTGGTGTATTTCTTTATCTTATTTTTGTACGAACTATGTTTTTTTCTTATTTATGACATGGCTTCCTTCGTATTTTAGCATTGGTCGTGGACTTAATCTCCAGGCAAGCGCAGTTTATTCGATGCTGCCTTATGCAGTTGCACTTTTTGCTTATCCTCTTGGTGGTTACCTTGCGGATAAAGTTTCCGGAAAAATTGGTCAAAACTGGGGACGTCGTATGTTTATTATTGCAGG
>Ga0172378_10004975_pt1 | contig 12423 bp, 11 predicted proteins | sample GrowelOW332metaG_FD_119755 | JGI IMG/M metagenome (GOLD analysis project Ga0172378, IMG submission 119755) | Groundwater microbial communities from an aquifer near a municipal landfill in Southern Ontario, Canada - Pumphouse #3_1 metaG | ecosystem: Environmental > Aquatic > Deep subsurface >...
CCCTGTGCGGCATACGTAAGATGCCTTGCAGGCATCATGAGGGAAGCGCAGAGAACAGGTGACGTCAGCACTGCCGACGGCACCTTTGCAGTCGACCGCGACTGGGTGAGCCAGCATACTGCCGTCGACTGCGGCAGCCAGCTGTCATTCGATGCCTCCCTTGAGAAAATAGGAGTGCTCCGGAGAAGCTCCAACAGCCAGGACAGGGTTTCGCTGGATGTGAACCTTCTTGCATCCATGTCCTCCGGCGATGATGTGAAGGCAGTCACAGACATTTCCAAGGCTGCCGGACTGTGCGCCAAGAGGTCATCCTCCGAGGCAAAGAAGTATGCTATAGCAGACAGGCTGAAGTCAGGGCTCGTCTGCTCCAACTCGGAGCTTCTCAATGCCCTGTCGGGGTGGATAGACTCCATCTTGGCGACTGACAGAAAGCCTCTGTCGAAGGAAGCCGTGAGGCTCTTCCAGGACGGCGTGAACAATTATGCCAAAGGCGACCTCGATACCGCTCTGGCAGTAGTGAAGGTCGCGACTGTGCAGTCCTACAGGAACAGCGACTGGGCAATCAACTCCTATGAAAAGGAAATCGGCAGGAAATCGCTGGCCTACAGCCACTCGGTCAGACATCCTGCGAGAAGTGCCATGCAGAGACATGCCTCCGGACCGTCCGACCTCTCCCCCGTGACTTTCTGACATCGGAGGTTGACTTCACAGGCGGAAGATGATATAATTCTATCCGTAGCCGAGGCAGAGTCCTGACCGGTGACAGGAAGCCCTGGATATGATGCTAGCCTGGAAGTAGTATAATCAGATTGCAGCACGTAATCGAAAGGAGATTACATAATTATGAAAAAGACAGAGAAGGTTGTTTCCGCTAAGGAGACTTTCGATACGGTCCTAACCAGCGCCAAAGGATGCAGGAAGTTCGATATCGCCGTCGGAGGCAATGCTATGAAGGGCCTTTCGCTTACGGCGTATCCGCATGGCGGATATGTCAGACTCAGCAAGAACCTATATGAATTCATGAAGAAGCCCAAGTATGTGCACATCTATGGCAACAGCAGCCTATTAACTCTTGTAATCGTTCCGGAGAAGAAGGAAAGTCCACTCACATGGTCATTAAAGCAGCAGACTGACAGAAACAACCATATATATGATAAGGGAGCCTGCCTCTACAGCAGCGGCCTTGCCAAGCTTCTCGGAGGATATTCCGATGAGGGCAAGACGGTCACTTTGGAGGCCAGAGAGGGAAGCACTCCGGACCATGTCATCATTCCCTTCGCCTCGGCATTCGGAGGGATGCCTGATTGATGTAATCCCGGCTGCTGCTCGGATATGCAAGGATAGGAGGCCAGTATGAACGAAGACTGCTGGATGAAGGACAGATGCAACCGCATAGACTGCGGGGGATTCTGCATGAGGAAATATAAGCTTGACTATCTTTACAGTCAGGCAAATATAACCGCGAAGCAGCGATGCCACATAGGCCTCCATACGGATGCCGACGGCAGCGACAATGACGCTTTCTCCAAACTGAAGGACCTCGAGCAGCATATTTCCGATTTCGTAAGGGATGGCACCAATCTGTACATCTACTCTCCAATCTGCGGAAACGGGAAGACCTCATGGGCTCTCCGTCTTGTGGGGGCTTATTTCGACTCCATCTGGCCGAAGTCAGGCCTCGAATGCAGGGCACTGTTCATAAACGTGCCTAAATTCCTCATCGCCCTGAAAGACAACATAGGGGAAGTCAATCCATATGCCGTCCATATCAAGGAGGAGGTAGGCAGATGCGATTTGGCCGTATGGGATGACATAGGTACCAAGGTGGCGACATCCTTCGAGCATGAGAATCTTCTCAGCATGATTGATGCCCGCATAGGCGACGGGAAGTCCAATATCTACACCTCCAATCTCGGGGCAGAGGAGATTCATTCATCCTTGGGCGACCGTCTGGCCTCCCGGATAGTGAATGACAGCATCTGCATCGGGCTTGTGGGTTCGGACAAGAGAGGAATTGCCAATGAATAGCAAAACTGTCAAGAAGACTGCGAAGAAGACCGTAAAAGCTCCGTCAGCTGCCAGAGATAAATCCGGCTCCAGCGATGCCGTGTTCTTCACCAAGGATGGGCTGCTCAGCTACGTAACTGCCATTACCTACACCACTGAGTTGCAGACTGCCCTGTATATATACAGGTCGCTTGAGACTGCCGTCGAGGATAATCCCAAGGTGCATGCCTCGCTGGAGAAGCTTGCCTCGGAGACTGAGGCTGAGCTGAGTGCATTCTCTTCCGGCATTCCGGAGGACGGTTCCGATAAGAAATAGATGCTCTGACGGTCAACGGGAGGACTGACAATGATTCAACTGCAGGTAATCAACAAGATTCTGAAGACCAAGGATTCGTCAATCGTGACTCTCAACAATCTCAATGAGAGCTACTTTTCGGAATACCCCAAGGAATTCAACTACATAGATGACCATATTGAAAAATACGGAAGCGTTCCGGATACCGAATCCTTCCTTCAGCAGTTCCAGAACTTCCAGATAATCCAGGTGGATGAGCCTGATTCCTATCTGGTGGCGGAGCTTGCGCGGGACTACAATAAGCGCAAGGTAGCCCTTTATTACAATAAAATCAGGGACTGCTGCCTTTCGGATGACTCGGACAAGGCCATAGATTTGGTCATGAAGGCGGCCGAAAGCATATCCTCCGGAACCCCCATGAGATGCGTGGACATCACGAAGGACACCTCCAGATATGATGACTACATCTCGAGGACGAAGGATTTGGGGAAGTACTACGTCAAGACAGGGTTTGACGAGCTTGACCAGATTATAGGCGGGTGGGACCGTCAGGAGGAGCTTGCGACGATTGTCGCCAGAACCAACTATGGAAAGTCATGGGTTCTGCTTAAATGTGCCGTAGCCGCAGTCCAGCAGGGGCTGCATGCAGGCCTGTACTCTGGCGAGATGTCCGCCCGCAAGGTCGGATACAGATTCGATACCTTGGTGGGGCATATCCCCAACGGGGCGCTCAATCATGGCGATGCAAGCGCCGAGGTCGATTACCGGAAGTATATGGATGACCTGCCTGACATGTTCAGCAATGGAGGTTCGCTGAAGATTCTCACCCCTGACATGATTGACGGGCCTGCGGGAGTCCGTGCGCTCCGCTCATTCATCGAGAAGGAGCATTTGGACATCCTGTTCATCGACCAGCATTCGCTTCTCGAGGATGACCGCCATGGGCGCACCCCCATAGACAAGGCCTCCGACATCTCGAAGGACCTGAAGAACCTTCAGGTGCTGAAGAGGATACCTATCATCTCGGTCAGCCAGCAGAACCGAGCCTCGACGGAGAACGGCCTGGACACCACCATGGTGGCCCAGTCCGACCGCATAGGCCAGGATTCCACCATCGTGATATTCCTGGACAAGAAGGATGACACCATGAAGCTTGAGCTAATCAAGTCGAGGGATTCCGAGAACGGGAAGAAGCTCACATACAAAGTTGACTTCAACCGCGGAACATTCACCTATATACCGGATGAGAATGATGGCGTCGGGGGCAACTCCGCGGATGCCGGCTCCGCTGACTTCGACAGGAGGTACAGTTCGCCTGCCCCCGGCCAGGCCGGGGAGGATTCATTCTGATGTCAGAGCTCATAATAGACGGCAACCTTATCGATGCCCCTATGGAAAGCATACTTCTTCAGCTCAGGAGCGAGCTTCCGAACGGGTTCCTGAGGGATATCGCTGCAAAGGACGACAATGTGGAAGTGACCTGTCCGTTCCACAAGGACGGAATGGAGAGCCATCCGTCATGCAACGTATACTGCGGGGACAGCCCGGACCTTGAGTACGGATACTACCGATGCTTCACATGCGGCTCTCAGGGGCATCTGTGGAGCCTTGTGGCTGCCTCATTCGGAAGACCGGGGGACAGTGCCTTCGGGCGCAAATGGCTGGTCGACCGATTCGGGGGAGTCCTGCTCGAAAGGCCTGTGGTGATGGAGCCGCTCGACATATCCGCCAAGCCGAATCCGGTCAGGACGGTCGACGGCAGCGTATTCGCAGGGATGGAGGATTTCCATCCGTACATGGCGAAGAGGAAGCTGTCCAGGGATGTCTGCCGCAGATTCGGGGTCAGATATGACCCTAAGACGGAATGCATAGTCTTCCCTGTGAATGATGCGGACGGCAATCTGGTGATGCTGACCCGCAGAAGCGTTGAGGGCAAGAGCTTCTTCATAGACAAGGATGCAGAGAAGCCCGTATATCTGCTCGACTATGAGGAGAGGACGGGGCTCGGCTACGCAATAGTGTGCGAAAGCCAGATTAATGCCCTCACCTGCCATACCTACGGGCTGTGCGGCATTGCGCTGTTCGGGACCGGAAGCAGCCTGCAGTACGATATACTCAACCGTTCGGGAATCCGCTACTATATTCTCTGCTTCGACGGCGATGAGGCAGGCGCCAAAGGCACATCCAAGTTCCTGAAGAACATAAGGAAGGATGTATTCGTCGATGTGGTGAGGATGCCTGCCGGCAAGGATGTGAACGACCTGTCGAAGGATGAGTTCCTCCAGGTGCTGACGGACAGCTCCGTCGACTGGAGAAGGCTGAAGGATGCCTACGGGAAAGCACTGGATGAAGAAAACAGTTGCAAAGCAGACAAGCAGGTTCTATAATATTATGTAAGCCAATTAAAAAAGGAGACTGAAATAATGGCAAAATTCGGATTCGATGCCTACAATGGCATCAGTGCAGGTACTGGAAGAGGCGGAAACAACAAGGATTCCGACGGAAACTACAAGGTCTCCTTCCTTATGCTGAGAAACGACGGGGATGAGGCCATCGTGCGCTTCGCCTATGATTCACCCAAGCAGTTCGATATCGTCAGCTGCCACAAGGTCAAGACGTCCGGCGGGCGCATCAGACTTGTCAGCTGCCTGAGACAGCCCAGCGACCCTGTGGAGAAATGTCCGCTCTGTGCAGGCGGAAACCGACTCATCATGAAGTTCTTCGTGAAGATGCTTGTCTATACTCAGAACCCTGACGGAACCTGGTCCGCCAGCGCAAAGATATGGGAGAGACCTGCCTCGTTCGCCAAACTTCTCTTCGGTTACTTCACCGACTACGGAGACCTCTCCAACATCATCTTCAAGGTTAAGAGACACGGAGCCAAGGGCAGCCTGGATACAACCTATGATGTCATCTATGCCAATCCGAAGGTCTATGACCCCAATATCCTCTCAAAGGATTTCTCAGCTTTCGACGACCTCAAGCTTGACGGCTATGCATTCCTTACCAGAACCGCCGAGGAACTTCAGGAATGCGCGGACACTGGGATTCTTCCTGACAGACAGCCCAAGGAATATTCAAACAAGATTCCGGCCAATGACGGATTTGCTTCGGCCAAAGTCACTGAGAATGCCGATGAAGCCTATAATACGGACGGTACCGCTAAATCAGCCTATGCTAAGCCTCAGGTATCTCCGGGAATTCCGGCCGGTGGCGCCCCTGTGTTAGTCAGCCCTGTTCCGGCCTATCAGGCTGCTCCGTCAGTATACAACAGCGCCGCCTACACTCCTGCCAATGCCGAAACCGTTCCTGATTCCATCCCTGCCGTCGCTCATGCCGCCCCTGCCCCTGTATCTGCTCCGACACCGTATTATGGCGGAAGACCTCTCCGTTCGCAGCCTGCACAGGCTGCTAAGCCGGATGATGGCCAGACAGTCCGCCCGAGAAGAAGCTACACCTACTAAAAACTGAATGTGCACTGCCCGGGCAGCCTTGACTGGCCGTTCCGGGCATTTTATTCGGAATTGAAGGACATAACAGGAGAAACCATGAACAGTATCAAAAGCCTTTGGGGAAGCCAGTTCGATGTGAAGGATGACGACTTTACCCTGCTGAAGAAGATAAAATCACCCAAGAAGGTCAAGGTATGCAGCACCGCCCAGCTTCTTGCCTCCAGGTCCGGAAAGCTGACCGTGGAGGAGAGACTTCGGATGATTACCTCCGAGGTCCTGAGGGTGCTCGGGCATTACCGCGGTAACACGCTGGTCGCCCACAGCCGCGAGGATTTGCACAGCTACATAGACAGCGCCATTGCCTGCGGGAGGATAGACATCGATACCGAGACTGACAATTCCCTTGACCCGCTCACCTGCCAGATAATGGGAGCCTGCCTATACGTTCCCGGACAGAGACAGATTTATGTCCCCATCCATCACATATGCTATGCAACCAAGGAGCGTCTGCCTTGGCAGCTCACGGAGAAGGACCTCCGCGAGGAGTTTTCACGTCTCTCCGGAACCAAGATAGTGATGCACAACGGAAAATTCGATTACGAAGTCATCAAGTGCACCTGCGGGATTGCCCTCAGCATCTACTGGGATACAATCATTGGGGCAAGGCTCCTCAACGAGAATGAGAAGGCCGGCCTGAAGTCGCAGTATATCGAATATGTCGACCCAAGCCAGGGCAAGTATGACATCGAGAGCCTCTTCAAGGGTGTCAAGTATGCATGGGTGGACCCGGACATCTTCGCCCTCTATGCGGCCACCGATGCCTTCATGACTGATAAGCTCTATCTGCTTCAGGCCGATAAGTTCTCAAAGCCCGGGATGGAGAGGCTGTATGACCTGTTCATGAACCTCGAGATGCCAATGGTGACGGTCACGGCCGAGATGGAGCTGAACGGCATCGCCATCGATGCCGGATACTCCAGGAAGCTCAGCGAGAAATACCACAGGATGGAGGATGACATCGACGTGGAGATGTCCTCCGAGATGGCTAGGATAAAGCCGAAAATCGAAGAATGGAGGAAATCACCGGATGCCCAGACGAAGTCCGGTCCCAAATCCAAGAACGAACAGCTCAGCGACCCTGTGAATCTGGACTCGAACACGCAGCTGGCCATTCTTATTTATGACGTCCTGAAAATTCCCCAGATAAGCATGAAGTCACCCAGAGGGGTCGGAGAGGACATCCTCACCGAGATTGACGACAAATACCATCTGCCGTTCTGCGACCTTATACTGAGGAGGCGTGAATGCGAGAAGCTTCTCGGGACTTATATCGACAAGCTTCCGGCAATCGTCAGCCCGAAGGATGGAAGACTCCATGGGAGCTTCAGCCAGCTTGGCACCGACACGGGGAGATTCTCGTCGTCATCGCCCAACCTGCAGAACATACCATCCAAGAACAGGGAGATAAGGCTCATGTTCACCGCAGCCGAGGGTAAGAGGATAGTGGGCGGTGATTTCTCCGCCCAGGAGCCCAGGCTTTCCGCCTTCTACAGCAGGGATGCGAATATGCTGAAGGCCTACAGCGATGGCAAGGACCTGTATGCAGTAATCGCACAGTCCATGTACGGGAACCGATATGAGGACAATCTCGAGTTCTATCCCGAGGGAACCGTCATAGAGGAGGACGGGAAGAAAGTCGTATGCGGGAAGAAGACCAACCAGAACAAGGCTGGCAAGGAAAGGCGTGCAAGCGCCAAGAGAGTGCTCCTCGGCATCCTCTACGGCAGAGGGGCCAAGTCCATCGGAGAGCAGCTCGGGAAGAGCGCCGACGAGGGCCAGAAGATTGTGGACCAGTTCTACAAATCGTTCCCGAGCGTCAAGTCCTGGGTTGAGTCCACTCAGAGCAAAGCTAGGAAGCTTGGCTATGTCGAGGACTTCAGGGGAAGAAGAAGGAACCTTCCTGATATCAAGCTCAGCCCTTATGAGGCCTCCTATATAGATAGGGATGACCTGAAGGACTTCAATCCGTTCATCGGATGCGGCCCGAGGAGCGAGAAAACGGCAGAGCTGAAGTCCTGGATTGACAGATGCTCCGGACTCAAATACAGAAGGGATTTCTATGACCTCCAGAAGGAGGCACTGAAGTCCGGAGTGCAGCTTCAGGCGAACACCGAGAGAATCTCCAAGGCGGAGAGGGAATCGGTCAATGCCGTGGTTCAGGGAGGTGCGGCCACCCTCACCAAGATGGCCATGCTCAACATCAGCCGCGACCCTGAGCTCAGCCGCATGGGGTTCCGCATGATGATAACCATCCATGATGAGGTGCTCGGGGAATGCCCGGAAGGGAACAGCGAGGCCGTGGCCAAGCGTCTCTCCGAGGTCATGGTCGATTCCGCGAAGGGATGGATGGACGTGCCGATGAAGGTGGATACCTACAATGTCGTCCATTGGTATGAGGACGAGAACGTCGAGGCGCTGAAGGTGGAATATGAGGGACTTCTCGGGAAATGCGGAAATGACAGGGTTCAGGCACTGTCGATGCTTGCCTCCTCCCATTCGGAGCTTTCGGAGAAGTATCTGCATGACACGGTTGCCGATTAGTGGTATAATATGGATGTCAAAGGAGATATCACAATGAGAATAGACACAAAGTCGCTGCAGGGATACTGCAGAATGATAAAGGATGCGGTGGAGTCAGGAAATACTTCCGTGATTGGCAACTGTCTGGAGCTTTCCGGCTCCGGCAGCAGGCTGAGCCTCAATGTCACCAACCGCGAATACTATGTATCAGTGAAGGTGCCGGTAGCGGAGGAGTCGGAGCCTATCCATGCAGTCGTGGATGCCCTCCTGTTCCTAGGGCTGATATCCAAGATGACATCTAAGGACATCGGACTCTCAGTCAGCGGCAACAGCCTTCAGGTGAAGGGCAACGGAAGCTACCGCCTGCCCATGGTCTACGACGGGGGGAGCCTTGCCGAGCTTCCGGAGATAGCGGTCGACGGCGCCTCTGGGTCGTTCGGGATAGATGCAGGCATCCTTGCCAGCATCCTCCGCTACAATTCAGGGGAGCTTGCCCATGGGGGCATCACCCAGCCGGTGCAGAAAATGCACTATGTGGACGAGAATGGGGCGATAACCTTCACTTCCGGCGCATGCGTCAACGGATTCAGCCTGAAGGAGCCTGTGAGGATGCTTCTTCCTGACAAGGTTGTGAAACTGTTCAGACTGTTCGGGAACGAGGGGGAAGTGTCCTTCTCGTATTCCCAGGGGATGAAAGGCCCGGCCAGGCAGACGAAGGTCAGCTTCAGCACCGATTCGGTGTATCTTGCCTCCGTAATCCCAGGCGAGGATTCCATGATGGAATCCGTTCCCGTCAAGGTAATCAGGGGGATGGCCGACTCCCAGTATGAGTATTCGGTCAGCCTGTCGAAGGCTGCCCTCATACAGGCCTGCGGAAGGCTCCTCCTGCTGAACGGTCTGAGCAACAGCCTCAGCCGCAATGTGGGGATATTTGAGTTCGGTGACATTGCCGTCACCCTCCGCGATTTCACGAAGGCGGACAGCGAGGCTGTCCCCTACAAGGCATCAGCGCTGCCGGCAGGCACCGACGTGGTCGTTATGCTGAGCCTCGACGGACTCAGGATGACGCTCGACCAGTGCGTCGACGACACAGTGGTGCTGAGCTTCGGCCGGGATGGCAACCATATGCTCCTGACCCACGGGAATGTCCGCAACATCATCCCCCTCGTGGAGCGATAGCCGTGTCGTTGAACAGAGGCAAGGGCTTCGAGGCCAAGTTCGCTGAATGCTGGAGAAAGAGCTTCCCGAAGGGTCTGGTCTACAGGATACCCGACCAGATGTCAGGATTCCTGGAAGTCTCCCAGAACCCATGCGATTTCTTCGCCTATGCTAATGGAAGGCTGTTCATGGTGGAGTGCAAGTCTCATAAAGGCAATTCATTCCCCATAAACAGCGAGAAGGTGTTCCCGCAGTATGGCCGCCTGAAGTCCTATATGGGGCTCGACGGGGTGAAGCCGGGGCTGATGCTGTGGCTAATGGAGAAGGACCTGGTGGCATGGGTTCCCATAGAGTCCCTGGTGGATATGAGGGAAAGCCTTGGCATAAAGTCGGTGAATTCGGATATGATTATTAAGGGGCTCTATGGAATTGTGAGGATACCGTCAATGAAGCTGAGGGTATTCATGGACAGCGACTATACGGCGATGGCCAATCTGTAAGGAGGCATGCAATGGATAAGGCTAGGATAGATGAGCTGATGAGGAAGGATTCAGAGGATGCCGAATATGCCGAAGGCATATCCGACAAGGTGGTGAGCGAATATACCAAGGATTTGGATGGCATCATGAGGAACATCAACAGCGACATCATAGTCAGGGGGGATGCACCGGACAGCCTGATAAGCAGTTACTTCATGGAACTCACCAATGCAATGTACTTCATAGGGGCCAAGGCTGAGTCCTTGGGGCTCTTCGACGACATATCCAGGTCGAATGCCCGCCTTAAATACAGTCAGGCCTACGGGAATGCCCTGCTCGACAGCGCCTCAAAGGGGAAGGCCAAGCCTACGGTGGCTGAGAATCAGCTCAGCGCGGAGATGGGCTCCCTTGACGAGACCGTGGTCAATTACATATACGCCAGGGCCTACAGGATAGTCAAGACGAAATGCGATAGTGCAAGCGAGATGATTCGCACGCTGTCCAAGATACTCACTAAGAGGCAGGCCGACGAGAATCTGAGCAGCATGTCTGGGAGGATAAGCCAATGAACGGAGAGCGGTCAGTCAGACTGAGTTATCTGTTCAACGGCGATAACTATGAGCTCATGCCCGTATATGGAAGCATTATGCTGACAGCGAAGGTGACGGATGACGACATGAGGAGATATCTCGGGCTCCGTGAAGATGCCGTTGAGCCATCCTCGGAGGAATGCTTCCCTCAGGGCGGCGAAGAGCCATCGGCGGGATTCAGGGAATGGCTGTGGAATGACCGGCGCATAGATGCCCTCGCCTTGGCAGCTTACCGAGATGCATCTGACTATTCGGATATGCTGATTTATGACAGGAAATGTGATTTGAAGTAAAAACGGAGGATGAACAGCATGAACGGCAACGAAGCTGAAAAGAAAACCTATATCCGCATATGCAAGATATGTCACAAAGAATTCAGCACTGCTGTGATGAATCAGACAGTATGCGATGACTGTCGTAACGGCACTTCCCCCAGCCATGTATGCAAGGAATGCGGAAAGCCCATATTCTATAAGCGTACCTTCTGCAGTGCCTCCTGCCGGTCGAAGTACAATAACGAGCATGGAGTGTACAATCCCTTCAGGGATAAGGAAGTACAGAAGAAGGTACATGACGACTTCAATGAAAGAATGTCCTCCGACAGCGGCTTCCATCAGAAAGTAGTGAAGAAATCGAATGACACAAGAATACAGCACTACGGTTCACTCAGAGAAGCCTATAGTCAGAGGGATAAGAAAAACAAGGAAACGCGTTTGAAAAGATACGGCAATGAGGATTATGTAAATACGGATGCCATCCGCAGGACCTGTGAAGAAAGATATGGGGTGTCCTGCTCCCTGAATCTTCCGGAGGTCAGGAAGAAAGCCCATAAGACCTGCGAGGAACGCTACGGTGCCTCCTGCTACTCAAGCACAGATGCCTGGAAGGAGAAGACAATGGGCACTAATCGAAGACGGTATGGGGCTGAATGGTATTCCAGTACCGAAGAAGGAAAGAAAAAGATACATGACCGCAATATGGAGCTGTATGGGGTATCCACTTATACTCAGACAGAGGAATACAGCAGGAGGTCGAAGAAGAATCATACAGACCATATAAAGGAGGACGGCATCTCAGCCGTCAGCCAGGAGCATCTGTCGGAGGAAATGAAGTCGATGCTGTATGACCGTGCAAAAAGCATTGCCTTTCTCCAATCGGCGGATTGGAAGATAAATTCCCTCAGTGAGAGATTCGGATGCTCATGCACGGCAGTCATCCATTGGCTCAACCGCCTTGATTTGAGAGACTATGTGGAAATAAATACAGGCAGCCGTTACGAGGATGAATTATTCAGCCTGTTCGGAAAAGACGGATTTATCCGCAACCAGAAGATACTGGACGGCCTTGAGATTGATTTGTACAATCCGGAGAAGAAACTGGGAATAGAATTCAATGGTGACTACTGGCACAGCGACATAAACAAGGATAGGAACTATCATTTCAATAAGTCCAGATGTGCGGAGGAGAAAGGCATACATCTTATCCACATATACGAGCACGAATGGAATGACCCGCGGGTGAAGCCGATACTCATATCGATAATCAGTCTTGCATTGGGCCATGTAGCCAACAGGATATATGCCCGCAAATGCGAAGTGAGGGAAATCACCAACAAGGAAGCGGAGCCCTTCAACAATGCCAACCACCTGCAGGGCCACCGCAACGCCCAAGTCACCCTGGGGCTATTCTATCAGGGGACCCTGGTTCAGCTCATGTCGTTCAGCCGGACTAGATACAATCGCAATCTGAAGGGCAGTGACTCATGGGAGATAATCAGGGGATGCCCGGGGTCGAACAATCAGGTAATCGGCGGGGTGTCCAAGCTGTTCACGGAATTCAGAAGAAGATATCATCCCAAGTCG
>Ga0172378_10004976_pt1 | contig 12423 bp, 18 predicted proteins | sample GrowelOW332metaG_FD_119755 | JGI IMG/M metagenome (GOLD analysis project Ga0172378, IMG submission 119755) | Groundwater microbial communities from an aquifer near a municipal landfill in Southern Ontario, Canada - Pumphouse #3_1 metaG | ecosystem: Environmental > Aquatic > Deep subsurface >...
ATCGTGTGGTCAACTTTGAATGAATCTAATAATGGCATAACATTTCCTTGTATGGGTTTTATGGCAAGATTTTAACACATTACTCTTGAAGTGGTCTTTATATTTTCAGTTAATACCCAAATTTTTCCGCACCATGCCTTTATATGCTTTCATGTGCACTTTAAGCATAGAAGGTATCACTTCCAACCGACAGGCATGAACAATATGAGCATACTCTTTTTTAGAGTAAATGGATTCACGATTACGAGCAAGAAGTATAAGTTTGTTCACGTCATCATCAAGTTTTATGTCACTTCGGTCGCAAATGGCATCATAAACATTAAAAAAAACACGGCGATCGTGTGAATCCATCTTGCAACTGTCATCAAGCATCTTAAGTGCCAATTTGGAAGCATATTCGATTTCAAGGGGTGTAAAAGGGTAAGTCAAAGCCCATTCATACGCTTTTTTAAAAATATCCATAAAGAGTACCTTTTTAAAGAAGCGTATGCAAGTTTTGTACCCAAAGGAAATAAGGCTTTATTTTAAAATAAATGTACTTTAGACTTTTTTGGGGAAACCAAACTAAAAAACGTTATAAATATATCAAGGAAGTATGATTTTATGGGGTTAATGGTGCGGATGAGAAGACTCGAATTATCTAACCTTATATTCTTTTAAGTTTCTTATAATATAAAAATCCCATAAAATAGCACTTCTTTAATTTATATTTATTCCTTTTAATGTATAATAATATAATTATTTTGGACACCCAAGAGGACACCCATATAAAATTAACTTTAAAAGGTTATGGAATGGCTTTAAAAATTAGTGATTATGCAATTTTAAAAAATGAAAGTAATATAAGAATACACAAAAAGGATATAACAAAGTTTATTTTTGATTTTAGAATTGAGGATAAAAGGTATAGAAAAACTTTTAATGTTAAACAAACGGGATGGGATAAAAAGCAATGTATAAAAGAAGCTAAAAAAGTATTACAAAATTTAAAAGATGATATTGAGCAAGGATATAATCAATCACAAGACTCAACACTTGATAAACTCTTTGAGCTTTATTTTTCTACTTTAGATAATAGAAAACTAGGAACACTCCAAAAAAAGAAAATATACAACAGATACATAAAAGAAACTTTAGGTAAAAAGAAAATAGACTCACTAAAAGAGTTCCATTTTAAAGGAATAATTAAATCTTTAGAAGTTAAAGGATTAAAGCCAAAAACCATAAAAGGAACTTTAGAAGTATTAAAGCCTTTATTCAATTTTGCTATACGAAACAAAATTATCAAAGAAAGCCCTGTAACTTATTTAACTGTAAAAATACCCAACCAAAAGAAAATAGTAACAGGTGCAACAGAGCTATTTAATCAAGTGTATCAAGCCATAACAACACTTTACAAAGAAGAGCCATTTTATCAAGCTTTATTTTTATTTGGATTTACAGGTCGTAGAAAAACCGAGATATTAACACTCAAATGGGAAAACATAGATTTTACAAATAATTACTATTGGATAGAAGATACAAAAAACGATGATAAACAAAAGTATCAATTACCCCCATTTATTAAAGAACAATTATTAAAAATTACAGATACAAAAAGGGGCTTAGTATTTAAAAGCCCTGTAACTGGTAAGGTAATATCAAACATAGATAGACAAATGCGAAACCTCATCAAACATTTAGCTTTTATGTACTGTAATGATAATCCACTTTATCAAGCTTATACTATCTTAAAAGCAAAAGAAAAAACCAAAGAGTACATAAGTAATTTAAAATGGACTGATAGGCTTACAAGCGATTTAAAAGAGATATTATCAAGATATAAAGGTGCAAAAGATGGATTTATATTTGCTAACTTAGAACTTGAAAAGTTTGATAAATTAAGCCCCCATTATATGCGAAATATTTTAGTTTCAATGTTAGCAGAACAACACACCGAAGCCATTACACTAAGTGCAATATTAGGGCATAAAGATGTAAACACCATAAACAAGTATTTATCAATCAATCATTTTAAAGGTAGCCAAGAGGGTATTAAAAAGATTGATGATATTTTAGATATTGAGGTTGAAGATGAAAAAGAAAAAATCTAATATTCTACATCCTGATATTAAAGGTGTTCACTTTATACTTAAAAATAAATATCCTGAAGTAGATTTTAAAGATGATAAAAAACTACAAGAATGGAAAGATGCTTATAAAAAATATAGGGAAGATGTTAAAAAAACATTACTACAAAATTGGAATGATGCTTATAAAAAATATGGTAAGTACGAAAACTTCAAAGAAGTAAACTTTGAGATACCTTATCTTTATCGAACTACATATCAAGATTGGTGGGAACTTCAACAATTTATGATTTTATTTGATTTGGATATTTCTGATGATAAACAAAGAAGATTATCTTATGAAATAATTAAAGAATTTGGAGATAGTATACCAATACTTATGATTGGAATTGAACAGAAATATTTTGATGAATTTAAATTAAAAATTGAGGAAGAATTTAAATTTATTGATGAACTTTTTAAATTTTGTAAAAATAGATTTCCTACACAAAGAAAAAGAGCTATACCCTATTTAAAAAAAGAATTGAAACATCCAACAGAAAAGTTTATTTCAGAAAATATGCCTGATTATATAAAAGCAATTGAAGTCTTAGAATTCTATTCATTAAATAATAGAATTGAAGCAAAAGTATACTTATTTTCAAAATTATTACATCCTTATATATTACCTAATAAAACACAAGAAACTTTAATAAACCTACTTAAACTAAAATAAATCATAATATTTGAAAATGTCGAGTTTTTAACTTAACTTGAAAAATTCTTTATATTACAATCCTTTTATCGATATTGAGTGAAACCAAAGAGTTTCAATAGGTATATAAGGATTAATACCTTTTTTTTTAATTAATAAAGGTTTTACAGATGGAAACATCACAAATAAAAAAAGAATGGTTAAATCCAAAAGAGGTAAAAAGTGAATTTGGATTTAGTGTATCAACATTAGCAAAAAATCGTATGGATTGTAAAGGTATTAGGTACTCAAAAATAGGAAAGTATATCAAATACAAAAGGGCTGATATTGAAGCTTTTTTAAATGATAACTTAGTTGAGGTGGCTTAATATGAAATTATTGTTAATCAACAACTACTTACAAAAGTTTGATACTTTTAGAATTGACTCTTTAAAAAATGTTTCTGAATTAGAAGAGTTAAAAGATGAGATATACGCTTTGATTAAAGATTATACAAAGAAGTATAAAAAAGAAGATGTGTTCACAGATATTTTAAATCATATTGCACTTGATGTAAATTATGAAGTAGAAAAAGCTTGTGAAAAGTTAGAGAAGAAAAAAGGGGTGCAATTATGAAAAAAGGCACTCCAATACTAATAAATGGTAGAGAGTCACAAATATTTTATCGTGAGAGTAGAAGCAATAAAAAAGATAATGTGAAACTCAATACTTTAGAAATTGTTACAATCATTGATGAACTCTTAAAAGGTAGTGAGAGTAACTTTAAGCACCCTAAGGGAATAACAACAATGAACACCCTTACAAGTTGGGATGAACCAAGATTAAAAATCAAGCGATTATCTAACAAGATTATAGAGCTTAGAAAAATAATCCCAAAGAGTGCAATATTAACATTTAGAGATTTTAATAACCCCAAAGATGAATGGAAGTATGGAGTTATTAAAGATGATGAAGTGATATTTTTTCTTAGAAATTTAAAGAAAAGAATATTATCAACAATAGGGATATAAAACAAAGCTAAAAGCACTTTAAGCTTAGAAAAAACACCCCTTATTTTTCAATACAGTTTAATTCCTTACAATTCCAAAAGGAAAACACAAAAATAGCCAAAGTCCTATAAGTAGTGGGGCTTTGACTATAATTCAAATATCACTTTAAGAATTGAACTTCTTAATATAAAGGTAATTATACAATGAACACACTTACAGAACTACAAAATTTTATAAACGACTTTAACCAAAACAGCGATGAAGATTTTGAAATAGACAGCATAAGGATAGACTTTTCAAAACAGCATAAAAAAGAGAAGTTAGAAGAGTTAGGAGCGTGGAAAAAAATCAACAAAAACGATAAAAAGATAATGGATAAACTCAAAAAAAGGCTTGAAGCTGATGAGGTTACAAGTGCTTTACAATTAGGAAAATATAATATCTACTACTACAACAGCAACAAAGACAAACCAAAATATCGTTTGGCTACTATGGTTATATTTGGATTAAAACAGTATCACAAAGAGCCACCACCTCATCAAATTGTAACCAAGATAATATCTATCCTAAAAAATATTACTAATATTGATTTATGTTTGGATATGAAACAAAAGCCAAATTTAGAAACACTTAGTAATAGATTTGATTTAAAACGATACTTTGATACAAAAATAAAAGCTTATACAGATACTTATTATATCAATGATACAAACATTCCAATGATAGATAAGGTAACGATTTATAACAAAGCATTCAAAAACTCTTTAGATGGTATTTTATGGAGGATAGAAGCTACAATCTCAATCCCAAATATAAAATACTTAGCTTTACCACTTCACGAGTTTAAACAAATTACAGATATTGCAAAAGGTATATAATGACTAAAGAACAAATTGAACAAAAGATAAAAGATTTATTATCAAAAGATAAAAGATTTGCAGGTGCAACAGTAAAGATAAATTACAAGGATAAACAAAATAAAGCAGAAATAAAAGAAAAGATGGAACTTAACAAAACTTAACATTTAGTACAAAAGAAAACCTTATAAAACCTAACATTTAGTATAAGATTAGTATAAGGTTATATCAAGATATCCTCAAGGGTAAATCCATTAAACAACACTAAGATTATACTAAGGTTTTACAAAGGGTAAACAGATGAAAAAATTAACACAGCTACAATATGAAGTTATATTCCTATACTCAAGAGGATTAACATTTAAAGAAATTGATACAGCACTTGCAACAACTTCAAGAGGAGTTTATTCTCAAGTAGTAGCAAAAGACAAAGGAAGAGTTACAAGAGCTAAAACATCAAGGCAAATTAATTTAAACAACTACAAACAAGAACTCAATAAAAAACTTGATGAGGTTAAAATACATAATAAACATTTTAGAAATTCTACGCAATGGATAAAAGAAAATTATGTTGTATCTTTAAAAGTTTCACAAAGAAGTTTTAGGCAATTTAAATCACTATAAAATGAAGTTTAGGGAATAAAAAAAGGATTTTGGACACCCAAGAGGACACCCATAGTGTAAATAATGCTTGAAAGTCTGTTATAAAGGGGTTAGTTAATGGTGCGGATGAGAAGACTCGAACTTCCACACCGCGAGGCACCAGATCCTAAGTCTGGCGTGTCTACCAATTTCACCACATCCGCAGGTTTTTTACAAAAAAAAAGATTTAGGTAGACTAAATCTTAAAAAATGGTACGCCCTAAAGGATTCGAACCTTTGGCCTACGCCTTAGAAGGGCGTTGCTCTATCCAGCTGAGCTAAGGACGCAATAAAAAAATGGGGTAAGTAATGGGGCTCGAACCCACGACCCTCTGAACCACAACCAGATGCTCTAACCGACTGAGCTATACCTACCACATGAAATAAAAAATAGATGGTCGGGGCGAGAGGATTCGAACCTCCGGCCCCCTGGTCCCAAACCAGGTGCGCTAACCAGACTGCGCTACGCCCCGAAACATAATTTCTCTTAAAAAGAGGACGGAATTATAATATGTTTTAAGCAAAATGTCAAGGGATTTTCAAACAAATTGAGGAAATCCCTTATTTCTTTTAGAATTGAATAAGTCCATCAATAGGAGAACTTGCAGTGGCATACGGTTTTTTTGGAATTCGTCCTGCTTTGTATCCCATTCGCCCTGCCATAACGGCATATTTCATCGCCTCTGCCATTAAAATTGGGTCTTGAGCACATGCAATAGCTGTATTAGTTAAAACCGCTTCTGCCCCTAATTCCATTGCAATGGCAGCATCACTGGCACACCCTACTCCCGCATCCACAATCACAGGTACTTTTACCGCATCTTTAATAAATGCAATGTTGTATCGGTTTTGAATCCCAAGACCTGATCCAATGGGTGCGGCTAATGGCATAATCGCATCTGCCCCTGCTTGTTCTAATCGTTTGGCAATAATGGGGTCATCGTTGGTGTATGCCATAATGGTAAAGCCCTCTTTTTTAAGAACTTCACACGCTTTAATGGTTTCAATAACATCAGGATAGAGTGTTTTATGCGCATCACCAATAACTTCTAATTTAATAATATCAATACCCGTAGCTTCTCGCATAAGTCTAAAAGTCGTAATGGCTTCTTCGGCGGTAAAACATCCCGCAGAGTTTGGAAGCAATTTAACCTTGGTATCTTTAAAATAATCTAATAAATTCTCTTCATTGGGATTCATAATATTAACTCGTCGAATAGCCACAGTAATCAGCTCACTTCCACTTGCAATGGTGGCATCTTTTGTCGTTTGGAAATCTTTATATTTACCACTTCCTACGATTAATCGGCTGTTAAATTCGTATTTTCCTATCTTTAATATTTCGCTCATTGTGTGTTTCCTTCTATAAACTGTAAGTACTCTTTACTTGCATTGGTTATTTGTATTGCTATAATTTCGGGCAAATCATAGCTATGATTTTCTTTAATTTTCCTTTGAATTTTTTTAAAGTTTTCTTTTTTAGTTTTTATACTAAGCAGAACCTCTTTATCTACACACAGTTTATTTTCCCACGAATACAGTGAGTTAATTTTACTTAACTGCACACAAGCAGCCAGTTTTTCTTGCACCAATATTTTAGCAATTTTTTTAGCCTCTTTTTTAGACGCACACGTGGTTTGAACGATAATAGCTTTCATATTTTACAACTTCTTTATTTGAGCAATCAAATCTTCGGGAGTCAAGGAATAGTTATTTCCCTCATACAAACGTGCGGCTAAACTGTGTGCCAAAGAAGCACTGATGGTGGCATTTAAAGGCGTGTATCCTTGAGCCAATAAAGAAGCTATAAGTCCAGCTAAAACATCGCCTGTGCCCCCTTTACTTAAAACCGATGTACCGTATTTGTTAATGTACAATCTAACCTCATGCGCAATTATAGAGTTGGCACCTTTTAAATACAAAACAACTTTGGGATATTTTGCACTGAACATCAAGGCATATTTTAAACGATTCTTTTGTAACTCTTCAACACTGATATTCGCAATATCGCACAATTTAAGCAGTGAACAAAACTCTTTAGGATGAGGGGTCAGCACACTGTTTTGGGTTAAGGCTTCAAGTACAATTTCATCGTAAAACAAATCAGCATCAATGACTTTGGGAAGAGGATTTTTGAGTAACTCTTTTATCTCTTGACGCTCATAATTGCCCAATCCCATTCCCAAGGCGATGGCTGTTGTATTAGCGGGTAACTTATGACATTGCATAATGTGGTAGGGTAAAGCAATATTTTCATGCGTAATTGCTGTCACTAACGAACAGCCAAAATTATACGCTGCATCACACGCTAAAATACCGGCTCCTTTTTTTTCTCCTACAATCACACTTAAATGTCCAAAATCTCCTTTGTGAGTATTGGTTTTTAGACGAAAAGGTATCTCCATATCCAATTTATCCAGTAAAAAGATATTGCTCTCCTCTTCGTATAAATTAGAGGCTACGCCCAAAGATGCGACTTCTATTTTTCCTACAAAATCTTTGACGCCATCGGCAAATAAAGCACTTTTTAATGCTCCCATCGTAATGGTCGTATTGGCTTTAAAACATACGGGTAAAATATGCCCCTCTTTACTGATTCCTGAAGGAATATCGCATGCAATTTTATACCCTCTAAAGTCATTGAGTTTTTGAATCAATTTAACAGTAAACTCATCTAAGGTTTTATTTAAGCCTGTTCCAAAAAGACAATCCACCACAATATCACACGCTAAGGGTTGTTCAATCGTTTTTATGCCAAGGGCGTGTGTGCGTTTTTGTTGAAGTTTTGCCATAGCTGATTTGAGTTCATAAGGCGTGCATAAAAAAACGTGGTATTTGCCCAAAAGCAATCGAGCCAACGCAATACCATCAGCACCGTTGTTTCCACTTCCACACACAATAAGCACACTGCTTTGCTCTTTAAAATTATTTTCAATAAATCGTGCCATACTTAAACTGGCATGTTCCATCAAAATATCTTCACTTAAATGAAACTGCTCGTAACATTTTTTATCCAAAGAATTGACTTCATAAAATATCTTTTGCATGGTTACTTCCTAAACTTCCAGCCAAGTGGCTCTAAAATGGTTTTAATTTTTTCTTTCACATCACCTTGCAGTTCAAGCCACTCTTCGCTCATAGCTCCACCACATGCCAGTTTCTTTTTCAACAGTTTTAAAACCTCTTTTTTGGTGCTCTCATCGCAATAAAATCGCCCGACCAAAGTTACGGGTTTGCCGTTACGTTTTTCATAAGTAAAGACCAATTGATGCTCTTTTTGCGGAATATTTTTCTGAAATTGTGGCTTTTTTTTCTCTTCTTTAGCGGTATCAAAACAATCACCACTTAAATTAGCCCCCATTTCAAACAAACTTTTTTTCATTGCATCCCCTTACTTTCTTCTTAACTTATTGTATCGTATGACAAATAAATCTTCGTCTCATCTTTGTGGCACATTTTTTATTAAGGCTTAGTTATAATGCAAAAAATATCTAAGGAAAAACTATGAAAAACAGACTTTTAATCGTATGGTCCAGTGGAGATATTGAAGTTGCGCATAAACTTGTTTTGTTGTACGGTTCAGTTATTTTACCCCGTGCTTATTGGGATGAAGCCACGATTATGATTTGGGGACCATCGGCGCAACTTTTAGCGCAAAATGAAACGTTGCAAGAGAAAGTTAAAGCCATTATGGAAACAGGCGTTCACTTCAATTGTTGTGTGGTTTGCAGCGATGAATATGGCGTTTCGCACACCTTAGAAAACTTAGGCGTTGAACTCACTCACACAGGTGAAATGCTCACAACTGCCCTTCAAAACGATTGGAAAGTCATAACGTTTTAATACTTATAACGCCACTCGTGAGAAAACATCCAACTCATTGAGTGGTGTAAAATTACCCGTTTTGTACTGTTCAACCGCCACTCGACCAATCATGGCTGCATTATCCGAGCAATATTGCAACTGACTTAAGTGAAGCGTGGTGTTGTATGGTTGGCACAATTGTTTTATTTGGGTTCGTAAACAGATATTCGCACTAGCACCCCCGACAATTGCAAAATGTTGGGGAGGATTTTGTTTAAAGAGTTTTTTCATTTTTTGCACAATATGCGCCACAGCTGTTTTTTGAAAAGAAGCACAAATGTTTTGCTTCACGGCAAGGTTAAGTTCGTTTTCTTTTTCAATTGTCATACGCACTGCATTTTTAAGTCCCGAATATGAAAATGCCAATAAAGCACTTTGACTCAACGGAATGGGCAACTCATACGCACTGTCATTGCCTTGTAAAGCATACTCTTGTACAATTGGACCACCGGGGTAACCCAAATTTAACATCTTAGAAACCTTATCAAAACTCTCACCAAAACTGTCATCAATGGTTTTTGCGCTGACGTGCATGTGGTTTAAATCTTCCACTTCAATGACTTGAGTATGACCCCCTGAAACCAATAACACTGTTATAGGGAAAATCGCCTCTTTTTCAATAAACAAAGAGTAGACATGCCCTTTGAGATGATTTACTGCAATCAACGGTATTTTTAACGCAATACTTAAGGCTTTTGCCATGGTGACCCCTTCGGTTAGCGTAACGGCAAGTCCTGGTGCATTGGTCACGGCAATGGCTTTAAGCAAAGGAAAATACTCTTGACACTCTTCTAAAATTTTGGGTAAAGCTTCGACGTGTAAGCGAGCTGCCAACTCAGGGACAACTCCTCCATAAACACTGTGTTGTAACTCTTGAGAGATTTTTTTGTGATACACTAACTTTAAAGTATCAATGGAAGTTACCGCAATGGAGCTGTCATCGCACGAAGATTCAATGCTTAAAATCAAGATTTTGACTCCTCACACTCTATTTCTCGCTTTATCCAATCAAGCGCACAATCAAGTTTCCCAAAACCAGACTCCGCATTGATGTGACCTGCCTTTTCCATAATTTTCATGCCCACATTAAGTTTTTGTTGAAGCTGTATGGCTTCTTCTAAACTCATGTACGGGTCATTGTCTGACGCAGACATAATCACCTCTTTACTTTTAAAATCACGGGGCAAAGGATACGGGAAAAACGATTTAATGGCTTCAATATCGCACGTTTGTCGTACGGGTGCTACTAGCATTAATTTATCCAAAGCAATATTAAGTTCATCCAGACAATGAAACCAAGCAATATTTCCCAAAGAGTGACACACCACAATATTGGGTTTAAAAGATTCAACCTCTTTTTTAATGTACGCTTTCCACTCTTGAATGTTAGGGAAATCCCTATTGGGTAACGCAGGAAAAGAAACCACATAATTCTCTTTGATTAAATCCGCTGCTAAATGGGCTTGCCAATGAGGAAAATCACTTCCTCCCCAACCGTGTAATATTAATACTCTTTTTGCCATACTTCTTTTCCTATTTAATATCTCGTACACATCGTACATATTTATTGACATTTCGGTTGTCAAAATACGCGGTTCCACTGATAAAATTCATATAATCGGCATAATACCAAAAGGTTCTAAAATGGGCTTTATATGCCCAATATCCCGTGGGAACATTGTATTTAAATGCTTTGTTGATATAGGTTTTTCGATTGAGCTTATCTACAATCGTTTCAAACTCTTCAATTTTGGGTAAACGCCAATTAGTGTACCCTGCATGACTTAATTTTTCACAATATTCAATGGCTTCTTTATGGGTTAACTGTAAGGAAACACTGCTTGAATTATCTGCCCACATTAAATGAGTAGTATGATCTTTTACCACTTCGCTCGAGGAGTCTCTGTGTAAAAGGGCAGCCGTACTTAAGGATACAAAAAATAAGATACAAATCAGATATTTCATGGTTACTCCTTTATATCAAACTTACCTTGCTCAACGCGTCGTTTAACGCTGACATCCAATAACTCTACTTTTATTTTATCATTTTCTTTAAAAATTAATCCCACGAGTTCTTTACAAATAATTTTTTCTTTGTTTACTGTGGTATGTTTTTTCCACTCTTCAAATTTTTCTTCATACAAACTGACGATATTTTTCTCAAATGTGCTTCTTGAATAAATCAAATAAACAACCAATGCCAATAAAATAGTCAAAGGAATGAGGATATCAAGACTCACAATAGTGCCTTACTTCTTTGTCGATTTGGAAAATCTCATCGATACATTTGGCATGCACAGTATCAAACTTTTCAAGGGCATTGAGTGTCATTTTAGCAATCTCTAAAAAACCGATTTTATTGTTTAAAAAGTGTGAAACTCCTACTTCATTGGCGGCATTTAATACCACTCCCAAATGAGGATTTTGAAGCATATACTCTTTTATTTCCCAAATAGGATACCGAGTTACTTCAATTTTCTTAAACTCCAACGTCCCTATTTCAAGTAAATTAACCGGTTTTAAGACTTCAACATTGACCTCTTGTTTTATCGCATACGCAATAGGCAATTGCATACATGCATTGGCAATATGAGCGGTGGTGCTTCCATCTTTAAAATTTATCAACGCATGAATCAATGATTTGGTTTCAATAATGGCATCAAGGTTGGTGGTGTTAAAAAGCCATTTGGCTTCTAAAAGTTCAAACAATTTATTGGTCATGGTTGCACTGTCAATCGTGATTTTATTGCCCATGCTCCAATTGGGATGATTCAGCGCTTCTTTTACCGTAACATTTTTAAGTTTTTCCAAAGGATAATCGCGAAAAGAACCCCCACTGGCAGTGATGGTCATCGAATGAATGGCTTTGTTTTGAAGCAAATACCACAATCCAAAATGTTCACTGTCTATGGGCATAAGTTTACTTTGGTCAATAAAAGCGCCTGCAACTACGAGGGATTCTTTATTGGCGAGTGCAATTTTTTTACCACACTCTATGGCTTTAAGCGTAGGTTTTAACCCTAAAAATCCTACCAGTGAATTCACCACCGTTTGTGAAGTAGAGTTTTCAATAGCTTCTAAAATGGCATCAGGTCCAAAAGTAACATCACTGTGATTGACTTTATGCACATCTTCTTTATTAGCAACAACAACTTTTAAGGGATTGACCTCTTTGATTTGTTGGTTGAGTCGTTCAATATTATTGCCCGCGACTAAAACTTCAACATTTAAGTCAAACTTTTTAGCCACTTCAATCGTATTGACGCCAATAGACCCTGTACTTCCGAGTATAATCAAGCAAAGGCTCG
>Ga0172378_10004977_pt1 | contig 12422 bp, 12 predicted proteins | sample GrowelOW332metaG_FD_119755 | JGI IMG/M metagenome (GOLD analysis project Ga0172378, IMG submission 119755) | Groundwater microbial communities from an aquifer near a municipal landfill in Southern Ontario, Canada - Pumphouse #3_1 metaG | ecosystem: Environmental > Aquatic > Deep subsurface >...
CCAAGCGTAAGCGGTACAAAAAGCCAGTGATACATAGCTGTAAGAGCAAACTGTGCCCTCGACCAGTCTATTAAAGAAACGTCTATACTTTCTATCATAATATATTATTTGTTTAACGGTATCGCCCTATTTATCAATTCATTTCCAACATATTCCTGTTTATCTTCTTTCGTCTCCTGTTTACTCAGAAAATTTGGAAAAAAAAACAGCTTGAGAATCACAAACATGATAAAAAGTTTTATCATAATAATTGCCCAAAGAGTCTTTCCCAGAGTCATTTCACGGAATCCATCCAGGTAAAAACGCCAAACACGAACAACTACAGAATCTTTTTTCATTTTTATTTGTTGATATATAAATGCAAAACTATAAATTATATTGGGATGAGCAAGGAAACAGCCGATAAAAAATAAAACATAAGACAAAAAGATGACAAGTGATACCATATTCAACATGTAAATCAACAGTAGTCAGCTCATAATCAACATACTATAAAATATCATTTATCGCCAAAAAAAGTCTTTCTATCGGGGAATTGAGCACAATCGTCTATTCCGGTTGTAATGTTAAAAGTAGCCCTTTACCTTTGTAGCCATTCAATTAATTAATACTAACAAACAGTATATGAATAAAGTAAAAAGATTGAAAGCCTTCATCAAAGGCAGGATAACAACCTCGATCTCGGTTTTACTGTTACTGACAGCACCTTGCATACAGGCGCAGGAGCGTTCCGTACAATGGGATCTTACTACCTGTATCAATTATGCCATGGAACAGAATATCCAGATACGGAAAAGCAAAATAGCTCTGGAAGAGAGTTTGATTGACACCCAAACGGCAAAAGCAGCCTTATTTCCCAACCTGTCGTTTTCCACCAGCCAAAACCTGGTAAACAAACCACTCAACAATATAGCAGGAGTATCCAAAAATAGCTATTCAGGCAATTATGGGCTCAATTCCTCCTGGACTCTTTATAATGGAGGCAAACGGGAAAAGACAATTGAGCAGCAAAAACTTCAAAACCGCATTCAGGAACTTAGCATTAACAAATCCAGAAATGATATCAAAATCTCTATTACGGAGTGCTATCTACAGATTCTGTATGCTTATGAGTCGGTAAAAATAAATAAAAGTACCGTAGAAGTATCTCAGGCACAACGAGATCGGGCAGAAGAGTTACTTAAAGCCGGCTCCATTGCTCAAAGTGACTATGCTCAACTGGAGTCTCAGTACAGTACCGATAAATATCAATTGGTCACTGCAGAAGCCACACTAAAAGATTACAAACTACAACTAAAACAGCTACTGGAGCTCGATGGTGCCGACGAAATGGATTTGGTATTACCCGAATTGCAAGATACCACAGTGCTGACTCCACTTCCCGACAAACTGGATGTATATCGGGAAGCACTAACCCTAATGCCCGAAATTCAGAGTAGCAAACTAGCTATGGATGTATCGAAGATAAACATTGCTATAGCCAAAGCAGGATACATGCCCACACTGAGTGCCAGTGCAGGAATAGGAACCAGTCACTCCTCAGGAACAGACTATACCTTTAACCAGCAGATTAAAAACGGATGGAGCAACTCACTTGGTCTTACATTAAGTGTGCCTATATTCAATAATCGGGAAACAAAGAGTGCAGTTCAAAAAGCCAAGCTTGCCAGTCAAGACAGCGAACTGGATAACCTGAATGAGCAAAAAACGCTTTTCAAAACAATTGAAAACATCTATCTGGATGCTCTCTCCTCTCAGAACCGTTTTGTGGCAGCCACAGAAAATCTGAAGAGTACCCAGACCAGCTATGATCTTATTCGGGAACAATTCAACCTTGGTATGAAGAATACAGTGGAACTACTTACCGAAAAAAACAATTTACTATCAGCCCATCAGGAAGTTTTACAGGCTAAGTACATGGCTATACTAAATAGTTTACTTCTGAATTTCTATCGCGGTACAGAAATATCATTAAACAATTAACACAATTATTATATGAATAAGAGAAAAAAAATAATAGCATTGGTTGCTGTGATTCTGATAGTAGGAATCGGCGCCTGGCTCCTCTTCAAACCTACTGCCAAGAATAAAGTTACTTTTGAAACAGTAGAGGTAAGCAAAGGTACCATAGCTAATTCAGTAACAGCCACTGGCACAGTGGAACCTATTACACAGGTAGAAGTTGGTACACAGGTTTCAGGTATTGTGAACAAGATTTATGTGGACTACAATTCAGTAGTCAAAAAAGGGCAAGTACTGGCTGAACTGGATAAAATTCTCCTTACTTCAGAGCTAGCCTCTAAAAAAAGCAGTGTGGCAAGCAGTAAGACAGAGTATGAATATCAGCTCAAAAATTACACTCGCAGCAAAACACTGCATGAGAAAAAACTAGTGAGCGATACTGATTATGAAACGGCCTATTACAACTATCAGAAAGCCAAAAATGCCTATGAAATAAGTCGTAATGATTTAAAGAAAGCAGAAACAAATTTGGGGTATGCCACTATTTATTCTCCTATAGACGGTGTGGTACTAAGCCGTGCGGTAGACGAAGGTCAAACCGTGGCAGCCAGTTTCAGTACACCTACTTTGTTCACCATTGCCAATGATCTAACTAAAATGCAAGTAGTAGCCAATGTAGATGAAGCCGACATAGGCAATGCACAAAAGGGACAGCGCGTTACATTTACCGTAGACGCTTATCCAAATGACACTTTTGAAGGGCAGGTAACGCAGGTTCGTTTAGAAGCCACTACTACCAGTAACGTGGTCACTTATGAAGTAATCGTAAACGCCCCCAACCCCGATCAGAAACTAAAACCTGGGCTCACGGCTAATATTACCATCTATACGCAGGAAAAGAACAACATACTTATTGTACCTTCCAAGGCCATCCGTTTTACTCCCGATGTATCATTAATTGGTGCCGAGGATAAAATAGAGAAAGCAGCCGGCATCAAAGAAGACAGCATTCACAAAATAGTCTGGACCAAAGAGGGAAGAACGTTCAAAGCTATTCCTGTCATTATTGGTATAACCAATGGTGTACTCACCGAAATTATCAGTGGAGTAAAAGAAGGACAGATCGTCGTAACAGATGCCACCGCCGGAAGTATGCCCGGACAAACAATGATAAAAGCCGGAGAGAAAGAAAGTAATAGCACTGAAAAGAGCCCGTTCATGCCTACCCGCCCGGGGGCCAATAAGAAGAAATAAGAGAAAATAACATGAGCAAATCAATCATACATTTAGAGAATATTCGACGCGATTTCATTGTGGGAGATGAGACGGTACATGCTCTTCGAAACGTCTCTTTCTCCATCTCCGAAGGAGAGTTCGTTACCATTATGGGAACCAGTGGATCGGGTGAAAGTACCCTACTCAATCTTTTAGGATGTCTGGATACTCCAACCGCCGGCGATTATTTTCTCGATGATGTTCCCGTAAAGCTTATGGGTAAGGCCGAACGGGCTATATTACGTAACCGGAAAATCGGATTTGTATTCCAAAGCTATAATCTGTTGCCCAAAACCACTGCGTTGGAAAATGTAGAACTTCCACTGATGTACAATCCCGGCATCAGTGCTTCCCTTCGAAAAGAGAAAGCTCTGAAAGCACTGGAAAGTGTAAGTCTCCAAGACCGTGTAATGCACAAAAGCAATCAGATGAGTGGCGGACAGCAACAACGCGTGGCCATTGCCCGTGCTTTGGTCAACGACCCGGTACTGATTCTGGCCGACGAGGCTACCGGCAATCTAGATACCCGCACGTCCTTTGAAATACTGGTACTTTTCCAACAGCTTCATGCAACAGGAAAAACAATTATCTTTGTTACTCATAATCCGGAAATAGCTCGGTTTAGCAGTCGTAACATTGTATTACGAGATGGAAATATATTAAGTGACACACTTAATACCAGCATTCTTTTAGCAACAGATTCGCTCGCCGCTTTGCCCAAAGAAAAAGACTAATCATAAAAAGAAAATTATAACAATGAATATAACCAACCTACTTCGGATAGCCCTCCGCGCACTTGCTAATAATAAGCTGCGTGGTTTTCTTACCATGCTGGGCATCATTATCGGTGTGGCCTCGGTCATCACCATGCTCGCTATAGGTCAGGGATCGAAGCGGAGCATTCAGGAGCAGATTGCCGAGATGGGATCGAATATGATCATGATTCATCCAGGTAATATGGAACGTGGCGGAGTAAGACAAGGGGCCAGCGATATGCAAACCCTAAAGCTGGAAGATTACAAAAAGCTGCAAACCGAAACACGTTATCTGGCAGCTGTATCTCCCTCCGTTAGCAGTAGTGGACAATTTATCTACGGAGCTAATAATTATCCATCCAGCATTAATGGTGTTGCCACGGAATATCTCGAAATTCGTCAACTTAGTGTACAAAGCGGTGAGATGTTTACCGATCAGGATATTCAGGCTTCGGCTAAGGTTTGTTTACTCGGAAAAACCGTGGTAGATAATCTTTTCACCGGTGGAGAAGATCCTGTGGGTAAAATTATCCGTTTCAATAAAATACCTTTTCGTATAGTTGGTGTATTGGCTTCCAAAGGATACAATAGTATGGGACAGGATCAGGATGATGTGGTACTGGCACCCTACACTACTATTCAGAAACGTGTACTTGCCATCACTCACCTGCAAAGTATTTTCTGCTCAGCCCTGACCGAAGATCTAACAGAAAAAGCCAGTGATGAAATAACACAGATACTCCGTCAGGATCATAAACTGAAAGAGACCGATGCAGATGATTTCGATATCCGTTCTCAGCAGGAACTTAGTACCATGCTCAGTTCCACGACCGACCTTATGACCATTCTTTTGGCTTGTATCGCAGGTATATCATTGCTGGTTGGAGGTATCGGAATTATGAATATCATGTACGTATCCGTTACCGAGCGCACTCGTGAAATAGGATTGCGTATGAGTGTAGGTGCCCGTGGGATAGATATACTTTCACAATTCCTCATTGAAGCAATCCTTATCAGTATTACGGGTGGTATTATCGGAGTTATAATCGGAGTTGCCGCCTCTTACGGAGTAAAAATCATAATGAGCTGGCCTATATTCATTCAACCCTGGAGCGTGGGACTTTCTTTTGCTGTATGCACCATTACAGGAGTATTCTTCGGATGGTATCCAGCCAAGAAAGCAGCCGATTTGGATCCGATAGAAGCTATACGGTACGAATAATAAACTTATTGTCGTAGAACTCCCTGAAACAGTCATGAAAAATAATTTAGTTCTGTGGAATTTACGACAAAACAACTATATTTGCAAATATGACAAACCAATCAGTAACAATCACACGCAAACCTCTTACGCTCCTGATACATATCATTACCTGGGGGTTATTTTTCGGTTTCCCTTTGTTCTTTATGAATAAAGGAGGCAACAGCAGTTCTTCTTTTGTCGATTATATTCGTCACACAGCCGTGCCGGTAGCCTTTTTTATTGTGTTTTATACCAATTATTTATATCTGATCAATTCCTATCTCTTTCGCCAGCGCGTTAAACAATTTCTTTTCATTAATCTGGTGTTGGTATTGATCGTGGGGGGGTGTCTTCATTTATGGCAGGAATATACGATGAGTATGATTGCTCCACCTCCCTCTCCCGAAGGATTTCCGTCTCCGGGACACATGATGATGAAACGTCCACTTATCATATTCCTTGGTCGCGATATTCTTTCGTTGGTACTCACCATAGGATTAAGTGTAGCTATTAAAATGACCTATCGATGGTATTACGTCGAAACAAGCAGACAAGAACTGGAAAAGAGCAAAACCGAAGCTGAATTGAAAAATTTAAAAAATCAACTCAATCCTCACTTCCTGCTCAACACACTTAATAACATATATGCACTTATAGCATTCAGTCCGGAAAAGGCACAACAGGCAGTCCATGATCTCAGTAAACTATTGCGTTATGTGCTTTATGACAATAACCAGAATTATGTACCTCTGGAAAAAGAAATAGAGTTTATCTGCAATTACATTGAGTTGATGCGTATTCGTCTGCCCAAAGAGGTGAAAGTAGATACCAGCATCTCCATCCTTAACAACACCGGAATATTGATAGCTCCGCTCCTCTTCATTTCTCTTATAGAGAATGCCTTTAAGCATGGAGTAAGTTACAGCCAGCCATCTTTTATCCGCATCGACCTCAAAGAGTTCGAAAACGGGAAAGTAGTTTGCAAAATAGAAAACAGCTTTTTCCCTAAAGGAGAATATGACAAAAGCGGATCGGGAATCGGACTGGAACAGCTAAGCAAACGGCTCGAGTTACTTTATCCCGATAGATATGTCTGGCAAAAAGAACAGACCGAAACCAGTTATCTCTCCGTTCTTACAATACAAACGATACCCATAGAAAATAAAAAATGATTTTAAACTGCTGCATTATTGATGATGAACCTCTGGCCCTCGACCTATTGGAGAGTTATGTAAAAAAGACCCCTTTCCTCAATCTGAAAGGGAAATATCTGGGTGCCTTGCAGGCCATGAAAGAACTCCCCACCAATGAAGTTGATCTCATCTTTCTGGATATACAAATGCCCGGCCTCAACGGACTGGAGTTTTCACGGATGGTAGGCAACAATACCCGCATCATCTTTACCACCGCTTTTAATCAATATGCACTCGACAGCTATAAAGTCAACGCACTTGATTATCTAATGAAACCTATCAGCTATGTAGACTTTTTGCATGCGGCAAACAAAGCTCTTCAATGGTTCGAAATGCTTCATCGTCCTGCAGGTTCTGCTGATAATTCCATCCCTGTTCCCAGCATATCTAAAGCTGCTCCGGAGATTGATTCAATCTATGTGAAGTCCGATTATAAATTACTTCAGATCAAAATAAATCATATCCTTTATGTTGAAGGACTGAAAGATTATGTGAAAATATATACTGAAGAAGATTCCAAACCCATTCTTTCGCTCATGAGCATGAAATCAATGGAAACCCTTCTTCCTGAACAACACTTTCTGCGAGTACACCGTTCGTTTATCGTACAAAAAGATAAGATAAAGATAATAGACCGTAACCGTATCGTATTCGGCAAAACTTACATTCCTATCAGTGATAGTTACAAAAAAGAATTTCAGGCCTTCCTTAGCGAAAGATCACTTTAAGTTTTTCTTTTTTTGTCGAAAAATATAAAGGAGGCTTCTCTCACGAGAAACCTCCTTTATCTATAACATATATTTCAACTACATACGACGGTGAATAAAAGAGAGAAAATATCCACCGTAAAAAACATTAGAATTATGTTAGGGTTTTTATTGTATTTTCGTCCGTGGGCTCCATTCGCTAAACGTAAGGTTCAGATAAAATGAAAGACTCTGTTCGCGTTGCACACCTCTGGAGCTTGAATGCTGACGGTCATATTTCACACCTACCGACAACAGATTATTGTTCATTACCGGAATAGCCACACCGGCACTTACCGAGTAGTTCATCACCTTTTTATTGTTAATCATTATATAGGCATTATTCATTCCGACTCCCAACATATAGTGTATCGGTTTGTTGTATGCTTCAGACGAAAGATATTCCATACCTACATTCATCCGGTTCTGATCCCTGTAAGTCACCCCTGTATAATCCGATTCCATTTCAGACCATTGCAGAAACTTATAATCACCAGAGAAAGTCCATCGGTGATTGGATAAAGCTACTCCCAATCCATAATACAAAGGCATACATTCTGAAGTAGGATTAGTCTTCGTTTCCGTAGTTTCATCATTCGAAGTGTTGGTCACAGTTCTGGTATTTGTCTGATGCAACCTTTGGTTATACCCATACACAGCACCCAGATTCATGTCCCATTTTTTGCTTAGTTTTCTTTTGTATTGCACCCCAAAGTCAGTATAGAAAGCTCTTTTATAAGAAGTCTCTTTAACTGTAGCGCTCTCTTGAGTTTCACTCTGTTCTGTTTTTCCGCTTACATAAGATATGTTTACCCCCAACGATAGATTCCAGGGAAGTCGAAAAGCATTTGACAGATAAATTTTAGATAATCCTCCGTTACCTTCAAACAAAGATGATATTGTTCCTCCATCAGTTCCTTCCACCGTTTCATCCAGTGTAATAGCATATCCCACACTACTCAACGGTGTTATTCCAATACCTATAAACCACCAACGATGAGCCTGAAAACCAATACCAATGTTACTCACATTACCCACAAATGAACTGGAGTTGTTTCCTGTAAGCGAATATTTCTTCTGAGCAGCCGATACACCTACTTCATATACAAATTTCAGACTATCCAAAGCGGTGAGAGCGGCTGGGTTACTACTGTTCAAAAAATCATTAGATCTTAGCGCAATACCAACCCCGCCCATGCCGACGTATTTACCAGCTTCACCTGTAGAAATATCTCCCAATCCGAACATGGAATTGGGAGAATTGGTTGTGTTCTGTGCTCCGGCGGTCACAGCCACCAGGCAAGCTATAAGGAATGTTTGTGTTCTGTTCATTATTTTGTGTTAATAACTTTTATATATCTTATACCGGACAAGCGCTTTTACCGGACTTACAGAGTGTTTCATATCGCCAAATATCACGCTTTCATATGAACTGGCAATCTTGCCAGAAGGTAATACCAGCTGCAGGTTTTGTTTGTCATAGCCTATTGCTCCCAGATTGGTTTGCAGGAAACTTGTCAGATCGAAGCTATAATACGTATTCTTGTTCAGAACATTATCCACCACCAAACTACCATCCTGTACCGAAGTGCCCAATTGATCGGTCACCGCATCTCCGGCCACATTATTCTCGTTGGCCGTATATAAAGAAAGTGAAGAAGGTAGCGGACTAAATGTGCCATAAGAGTCTTTCACCGGATACAGATAAAGAGTAGCCGACTCTATACTCACCATTTCCCCTTGCAGCAATAAATTATTCAGATAAGGAAATTCAATCTTGGTATAGAATCCGGTAAGTCCCTGTACAAACGACAGGTTCTTGAGCTTAGACGATACAATCTCATTAGTTTTACTGTTAAATTCTTCCAACGGAGTTCCCGTGCGATCATGTTTAACCTTATTAAAATAAAGCGTGCTGCTTGGTATAAATTTTACAGTTTGCGCTTCAGCTGTTTCTTGCACTTTATGGTAATACAGAGTTACATACATACTCGAGTCTTTTACTGTAAATCCCATTATTGACTTATCACTAGATTCGTCGGGCATAAATGCAAGCCCCTTAAAATATTGCCGGAATTTATCTTGAGTGGTAAACTCGTCCGCACTGTTCAGTAGCTTATTGAGCCATATCTTTCCTAAATCATCCGAAAGTCTTACCTCTACTTTTTGGCCTCTGTTAGGTTTTGGATTGATGCTCACAGTCGACATTAATTCCGTTTTAGCAGCCACATACGATGTATTATACAGATAACCGCTGGTTGTATTTAGCTCTATATTATCTTTTAACTCATATATTTTCATGCGAAAAGGCTTCAGCGTGTCGCCCAGATATTCCTTATTATACAACATGGTCAGCGTTAGCGAATCATATTTATAAGTAATGCCCTCGTCGGGAGTAAAATTGGCAAACGTGTATTCCACATAGCACGAAGCTGATATTTTTCCCCATGTGGCATCCTCATAATATCCCACCTGACAAGCAGAATCTCCCGATGTATTTACGGAGTCAAATAACATGGTACTCATTTTTACAGTACAGGTATCGGTCAGCACATTACGCAAATCACTCTCTACCCATTTTCCTCCCAGGTCAGACTCCTCATTTCTGCAGGCAGAGATAAAGATTAGCAGCAACAATGCGATAATAGGAAGTATTCGTCTCATATACATTTTACTAATTTGAGTGCAAAAGAAAGCGCTTACCCGTTACTAATGAAATAAAATCGACCAACGCCGTCAATCTATCTGCAAACCGCCTTTTGTTCTCTCTTTAGCCTATTTATTTCCCTATAAAAGGATTTAGTGCCTTAAATACCCCACTTCGCCGATAAAAGAGCCCGCTTTGTCGATTGCTTTTGGATGACATACTCCCTACAAGTACTTTTGAGCAGTGAAATTAATAAATCGAATAATATTAATATGATGAATGTATTTCGTATGAATAGCGTCAGACTATTTTTTGTAAGTTGCCTTCTTGCTTTCACACTTGCTTCGTGTACCGAGGATAGTGATTATACTCTTGGTGTGTGGAAACGTCGTTCCGACTTTGATGGAGTAGCTCGTAGTGATGCCTCAGGATTCATGATCAACGGAAATGGATTTGTGTGTTGCGGATATACGGGTAAAGATCGTCTCAACGACCTTTGGGAATATAATGTAGCAGGTGATTATTGGACCCAAAGAGCCAGTATGCCCGATGCAGCAGGAAATCGTAACTCAGCCGCAGGTTTCTCTGCCAATAATAAAGGATATATCACTACCGGATACAACGGAAATGATTACCTAAAAGACACTTGGGAATATGATCCTACAACTAATACCTGGGCACAGAAAGACGATTATACAGGTGGCGTCCGTTATTGTGCTCTTTCATTTTCTATAGGTAACTACGGATATGTAGGTACCGGATACAATGATAATTACCTAAAAGATTTCTATAAGTTCGATCCTACAGCTGCTCCGGGTAGTCAATGGACCATAATGAATGGTTTCGGAGGACAAAAACGCATGTCGGGTTCTACTTTCGTTATTGATAATATAGCCTATGTTGTTGGTGGTCTTAACAATGGTTCTTACGTAACAGACTTTTGGAAATATGATCCTTCAACCGACAAGTGGACACAATTACGCGACATTGCAGACACGAATGATGATGAAGATTATGACGATGACTATGCCGGAATTAAACGTGCCAACGCTGTTACTTTCGTTATTGATGGAAAAGCTTATCTGGTAACCGGAGAATCCGGATCCTTGTTATCTGATTACTGGGTATATGACCCTACCACTGATCTATGGTCAGGTGATAGTGATGATGATTACACCCCATTCACCACCGATGCATCAGCACGTATCAACGCAGTTGGTTTCTCAACAGGAACACGCGGATTTGTAGTCACCGGTCGTAGCAGCAGTTACCGTTTTGATGATATGTGGGAACTTTCACCTTATGAAAATGAAGAAAATTAATAAGAAATATAGCTTGTTGATTATTAGTATTTTTCTTTTCATCAGTATTAGCCTGGCTTGGGGGATTTGTACAGGATCTCCCGGGTATCAGGTAGAAACATTCACGGTGACAGGAGGATACGGATATCAAATAAAGCAGGAAGGTAAGGTGATTATCCGCCAACCTGTTATCCCTGCTATTCAGGAGAAAAAACCTTTTGCTACACAAAATCAAGCTCTCACGGTGGGCAACATAGTTAAAGAGCGGGTGGAGCAAAAAAAAGATTTTTCCGTAACAGTTCAGGAGTTGCGAAAACTCAATATAAAATAGTTTAGTTAAGTCTAGTTTAGTTTTTGTGGTATTCCCTTGCATACAGCGGTTTGCAAGGGAATACATTCTTTTAACATCTTATGTCATCCGGCAACTGGTATTGCACAATCTGTATACAGTTCCGCATCACGTGCATGCGCGGCAATATACCCTGCGGGAAAATTTTCGTTTCCCTGTTCCAGTTTCCATACAATCTCATTTTTAGTTTTACCTGTTACAAAAAATATTGTCTTACGTGCCTTCATCATAGGTACACCAGTCAGTGCCACCCTTTCGCGTCCATTCTGCGGATGTTTGCTCACCACATAAATGCGATCCGTATGAAGCAACTCTTCCTGTCCGGGAAACACAGACGAAGTATGTCCGTCATCTCCCACACCCAATAGTACAAAGTCAAAGATTGGAATACCTCTTTCCAAAGGTAACGAATCCCTCACCATTTCCTCATAGCGTAATGCCTCACTTTCAGGATCATTTTCACCAAGAATGCGATGTATATTCGTTTCATCCATTCTTACAGGCTCTAATAAAGACATCCAGGCCACTTTATAATTACTCTCCGGGTGGTCAGCTGGCACACAACGTTCGTCCACCCAGTAAAAATGGATTCTGTTCCATGGCGTAAGCATGCGATAATCCATCACCCATATATTAAATAAAAGAGCCGGCGTCGATCCACCGGAAAGTGCTATATTGAATGTCCTCTCATGATCCTTGTTCATTACCTCCAGCATTGAACTTATCAAAGCTCCGGCAGCATCCCTGGTCAAAGAGAATCTATTTATCTTCATAATTCACAGTATAAATCAGTATTGGTCAAATTTTTACATGGATTAGTCCACGATGCTCCATGTTCACGCATCATCGCTTCCGATTCCAATGGCCCCCAGGTACCAGCCGGATAGCCGTATAGAGGTGCATCCTTATTCTCCTTCCAGTATTTCAACACAGGGTCAAAGAACTTCCAAC
>Ga0172378_10004978_pt1 | contig 12422 bp, 11 predicted proteins | sample GrowelOW332metaG_FD_119755 | JGI IMG/M metagenome (GOLD analysis project Ga0172378, IMG submission 119755) | Groundwater microbial communities from an aquifer near a municipal landfill in Southern Ontario, Canada - Pumphouse #3_1 metaG | ecosystem: Environmental > Aquatic > Deep subsurface >...
ATAAAATCATTTCCCTATAGAATTCAATTATCTGCGAACCATAAAGAAAACTTATATAAGCTGCACCTGATAAAAAAGGACCAAAAGGAACCATATCCGTTCTTTTTTTTATACCCAAAGTCAAAACAAGGGTACTAAAAATTCCTCCTGCAAAAAAAGCAAGAAAAAGCACTAACAACATATACTGCCAACCTAACCAAAGGCCTAAAACAGCTGCAAACTTAATATCACCACCACCCATACCGCCTTTCGTACAAAAAAACAGAAACAATAGACTTCCACCACCTAAAACAAATCCACCTAAAAAATTTTCATAAGCATGTCCCAAAAGAAATATTTTTACAAAAATCCCCAGTACGCCCATTGGTAAAAGCATTCGGTCTAAAATACAACCATGAAAATAATCAATCACGGCAATACAAAACAAAAAACAAAAAAATAAAATACCTGTAACAAATATAGTTGTCAATCCAAACATATAATAAAGCCAATAGGTTGCAATCATCATCACGATTTCAATAATTATAAGGCTTCTTCCTATAAAGCTTCTACAGTATCGACATCTTCCACGCAAAAAAATCCAACTAAATACAGGAATAAGATCTTTTATCTTTAAGGTTGCATTACAATTTGAACAGTGTGATTTAGGATATAATATTGATTCATGCAATGGAATACGATAAATACAAACATTCAAAAAACTCCCAATAGCAGCACCCAACACAAGTATAAAAAAATTTTCCATATTCTATGCACGCTCCCCTTTTCTCATGTACTGCTTTTTTCTTTTTTCCCAAAATCACTAAATGCATGGCTTTGGCAAAGAGCCTGTGTACGTGTTATCGCATCAAGGCTATACGTTTTATCCGTTATCGCTACCTTACCACCACTACGCAGAAAGCAGTCTCCTTTTGGTGGCTGCAATTTATCAATATCTACGATATAATCCGATAAATCACGAACAAGATCATTTGGATAAGTACCGTTCTGTGCAGTATACATTGTGATGGCCGTATTGAGTGTTTGTAGATCCGTCTGAACCTTTGATGTATTTGCCATAGCAATTGCATCATTGAACTTTGGAATTGCAACAATAGATAAAATTCCAATAATTGACATAACAATCATAAGCTCCAACAACGTAAATCCACCCTGCCCTTTATACTTAGTTTTCCACATTTTCATCTCTCCTTTTACAACTTTGTCAAAATGCTGTTAATGTATCAAACATTGGCAATGCAATTGCCAATACAATCGTACCAATAAGAATTCCCAAAACAATAATCATGATTGGTTCCATTAATATTTGTAAACGATGAGATAAAACATCTATACTATTTCTACAAAAATCCGATATTTTTCGCAGCATCTTATCAAGTTCACCAGATACTTCGCCTACACTTATCATTTGTAAAAACATTGGTGAAAAAAGTCCACTCTCAGTTAAAGAGTCTGATAGTGTACAGCCTCTTTGTAAATCTTTTTCTACTTTTTCCAGCACCCACTGCATATAATGATTTTCTACAACTTTCTTTACGATCACCATTGCCTCATCGATCACTATCCCACCTGTTAATAACGTCGCCAAAACGCTTGTAAACCGCATCGTTTCTGTAGTCTTTATAAGTCCACCTAAAAGTGGAATTGTAAGTAAGAAATGATCCCATCGTAAACGATACAATGGAATATTATAAAAATATTCCCCAATAAAGATCAAACCAACTACTAATAAAAAAATCAACCAGCCATCTTCCAAAGCAAATTTACTCAATAATAACAAAATACGTGTTGGTAAAGGTAAGCTTATATGAAGATTAGAAAACATTACTACAAAAGTTGGCAGAACAAAACATAAGATAAATCCTGTAACTATGTTTGCCATTATAAACAACAAAATTGGATACATCATTGCTGATTTCATTTTCTCACTTGCTTCATATTCCCGTTCCATATAATTAGATAAATCTTCTAAAACAATCTCTAATGTGCCTCCGGCTTCACCTGCAGCAATAACATGAATCATACTTTCTGGAAAAACATTCTTTTGTTTATATAAAGCATCAGCCAAACTGCAGCCAGCCTGCAGCTGTTCATAAACATGCTGCACGCTTTTTTGCAGCACTGACAAGTGTAATGAATCCTGCACCATTAATGCTTTAATGCTCTCACTCACAGACAGCCCTGCACTAAGCATAGTTGCTAACTGACGACATAACAAAAAAAGTTCCCGTTGATTAACATGCTGAAAAACTTCCAGCTTCCACAGCCTTTCTACTCTACTCTTTGCCGGTTTTAACTTTGTAATATACAGACCTTTCTCTCGAATAAGATGTGCTGCCTCATTCAATGAATCAGATATCAACTCACCTTGTATTGCCTTTCCTGACAATGTTTTTGCTCTATACTTATAGAGTCCCACCCCAAAACCTCCCCCATTTTTATCGTATGATTGGATGAAAAGTATCTTTTTTACTATATTGTTTTGCAATATCCAAAGTAATTTTATCCTTATGATAAAGCGCATCAATCGACATATTCATTGTCATCATTCCAAATCCACTACCAGCCTGCAGATGAGATGATATTTGCTGTGGTTTACCTGTCCTTATAAGATTCCGTATTGCTGGCACCACTACAAGTACTTCCGCTGCACATACTCGTCCACCTTTTTTCCCTGGCAAAAGTTGCTGTGAAACAATGCCATTTAAGACAAGTGATAATTGCAAACGTATCTGCTCCTGATTATGTGTTGAAAACATTCCTTCAATCCGCATAATAGCTTCAATTGCATCAAAAGTATGCAAAGTTCCCAATACGAGATGCCCTGTTTCCGCTGCAGTCATTGCTGCCATCATCGTCTCAGCATCACGCAGTTCTCCAACCAGAATAATATCCGGATCTTCACGTAATGCACTTCTAAGTGCTGTTGCAAAAGACACAAAATCTTTACCAGCCTCCCGTTGATTGATCAGACTCTTCTTTGTTTCATATACATATTCTATTGGATCTTCTAACGTAATAATATGAAGCGCTTGTGTCGCATTCAGTAAATCAATAATTGCTGCTAATGTCGAAGTTTTACCAGATCCTGTTCGTCCCGTAATCAACAAAAGCCCATGACGTTCCATTACCAACTGCTGCAGTATCTTCGGACAACCAAGTTCTTCCAACGATGCAATTTTTTTACAAACAAGACGTATCGCCATTGCCAACGTTCCTGACTGTTGAAAAACATTAATACGAAATCTTTGCTGCTCATATACATAGGCAAAATCAAGTTCCTTACACATAACAAAAGTCTGCTGCTGTGGTTCACTCACAATTGATAAAAGAACAGTCTGCATATCCTTTTGTGATAAAGAAGTTTTCTCCATAATAAATAATTTTCCATCTTTTCGAAAAAATGGAGGTTGTCCTGCTGCCAAATGAATATCAGATACTTTATTTTTTATAGCTTCCTGCAAAATATTAGACCATCTTCCAATAATTTCTTTATCCATTTCATATCTCTCCATCTGTCACTCGTAAAATTTCACTAACAGTTGTTTTTCCTCGCAAAACCTTTTCAATTCCATCCTGAACCATAGAAACCATTTTTAAAAATTTATATATCAGTATTTTCATTTGTACAATATCTGCTCCCTCCATAAGACTTTTCCTGATTTCATCATTTATCACAAGCACCTCCTGAATTGCCAAACGTCCACTATACCCCGTGAAATTACATTTATCACATCCTTTTCCATGAAAAAGCTGCAGTCCTTCATAATAATGCGTACCTAAGAACGCAGCTTCGGCAGATTCTTTTTCTACTTCATAGGATTCACAACAATTTGGACAAATTCTTCGGACAAGACGCTGCGCTATAATACCACGTACCGCTGCTGAAAAAAGATATGGCTTAATTCCCATATCGAGCAAACGAAATATTGCACCAATTGCATTACCTGTATGAATTGTCGTAAATAACAAATGTCCTGTTAATGCTGCCCGTACAGCGATTTTTGCGGTTTCTTCATCACGGATTTCACCAACCATTATAATATTAGGGTCTTGGCGCAAAATCGAACGAAGTCCTACAGCAAAAGTCAAATCAACTTTCCCATTTACCTGAACTTGATTAATTCCAGATAGACAATATTCTACCGGATCCTCAATTGTTATAATATTTTTTCCCACTGCATTCAATTCATTAAGTGCTGCATACAGCGTAGTTGTTTTTCCTGAGTTTACTGGCCCTGTGTTTAAAATCATTCCATAAGGAAAATGACATATTTTACGAAACGTATTTCGATTTTCTTCAGAAAAATCAAGCTCATCGATATTAAGCAATCGATTTGCTGCATTTAATAATCGTAATACAACCTTTTCCCCCTGAATCGTTGGCATTGTTGATACACGAATATCAATTGATTCTTCTTTATTTGAATATAATATACGCCCATCTTGCGGCACTCTTTTTTCTGTTATATCAAGCCCGCTCATAATCTTTATACGTGAAATAACAAATGCATGAACCGCTATAGGTATCGGTTCATGCATTTCGCAAAGTTCACCATCAATGCGAAATCGTGTCCTTACTACCTCGCCTATAGGTTCCATATGGATGTCACTTGCACCCATTTTTATTGCTTCATCAATTAGTTGATTCACCAGCAAAATAACAGGTGCACTCTCTGCTCTTTTTCGTCGACTATTGTCGGCAAAAGGCTCCTCACGCTGCATCCCCTGAATAGTTTTGCTTACCAAAACTTGAAAGGTATCTTTTGCTCCCTGCATATACTTCACCTTTTCTTACTGAATTTGATTAAACTTGGCTGCTAAAAATATTTTTCCCTGCTTCTTTTTATCAACGATTTATTCCTTTTGTAAACGCTCTAACTGTTCTCTTAATTTCATTGTCATAAGCTCCATATCTGGTTCAACACCTGTCCACAATTTAAACGCAGCTGCTCCTTGCCCTACAAGCATTCCTTCGCCATTTAAAACCAGATTTCCATTTGCCTCAGCTTGCTGTAAAAACAACGTTTTTCGCGGTGTATATATAACATCATATACGAATGTCCTCTTGTTTATGTATTCCCAACTTACAGGAGGGGCCTCATCTATCTTTGGATACATCCCCATTGGCGTTGTATTCACCAATAAGTCTGCATTGCCTAGTGATTTTTGGAAATACTCCTTCGTCCAATCAAATATTTTTATTGTTGTATATTTTGAAAAAGCATCGGCCACTAACTGTGCTTTTTTCACATTACGTACACCAATACAAATGGATTTTACCTTGTTTTTTATAAGCCCCCAAATAACAGCATGTGCAGCCCCTCCAGCACCCAAAAGAACTACCTTTTTATTTTCTAAAGAAATTTTTCCCTTTTGCAATGCTGAAATAAATCCTATTGCATCTGTATTATATCCATAGGATCTGCCATTTTCAAAAACGACCGTATTCACTGCACCAATAATTTTAGCCGTTTCATCAATTTCATCCAAAAACGAAAGGATTTTTTCCTTATGTGGAATTGTTAAATTAAACCCACGAAATCCCATAGCTTTAAGCCCCATAAAAGCTATATGCAATTCATCCGATGCAACAGGCAATGCAACATAAACATAATCTTGTCCTGCTGCTTTTAAAGCTGCATTCTGCAGAACCGGTGACAATGAATGTTTTACCGGATATCCTACAATTCCTAAATTCTTTGTTTTTCCTGTAAACATAAAATCCCCTTATTTTCTATAATATCTTATTCTTTGATAAATTGCAATATAAATTTTGCAATATTCGAATTACTTTTATTACATACCGTTCATACCAACATCATTTCTAAGCTGCACAGCCTCAGCTACATGACAATCCTTAATATCTGCCGAATGATCCAAATCCGCAATTGTACGCGCTACTTTGATGATACGATCATATGAACGTGCACTTAAATTCATTTTTTTAAACACCATCTCAAGCAAGAGTTGTGCTTTATCCGTAAGCTGACATGTCTTTTTAAGCAATGAATGTGCCATCTGTCCATTACAAAAAATCTTATATGTTTTCAATCGTTCCCGCTGTATCTGCCGAGCATTTTCTACACGATTTCGAATTTCAGCAGAAGACTCTGCTTGTACTGTTGCTGTAAGTTCCTTATACTCAACACGTGGGATACGAATATGTATGTCAATACGATCAAGCAACGGTCCTGATATTTTTTTCGTATAACGTTTTATTTCATTCGGCGTACAGGAACACAAGTGTTTATCGTCTCCTTGATATCCACACGGACAAGGATTCATTGACGCGATCATAATCATGCGAGAAGGGAAGGTAAGTGAGGCATGTACACGCGATATGGTTACATTCCCATCTTCAAGTGGTTGTCGTAACACTTCCAGGGTTGCCTTGCCAAATTCCGGCAATTCATCGAGAAAAAGAACACCATTATGGCTTAAAGTCACCTCTCCCGGCTTCGGTACACTACCACCACCAATCATAGCCGTTGATGATGTCGTATGATGTGGACTACGAAATGGTCTCTGGGTTATGAGTCCGGAGTTTTGCTGTAACAAACCTGCTATACTATAAATCTTTGTAACCTCAAGCGCCTCCTGCTGACTCATCATCGGAAGAATCGAACTCACACGTCTTGCCAGCATTGTCTTGCCAGCACCGGGTACACCCACCATTAAAACATTATGCCCACCAGCAGCAGCTATTTCCAAAGCACGTTTTGCCATGAACTGTCCCTGCACATCAGCAAAATCCTCAAAAAGTTCTTCCATTTTCTGCTCTTCGCTATCACCTTTTTCTATTGGACTGCATTCTCTCCTTCCAGCAAGGAAATCAGTAAGCTCTGCTAAAGTTGACACGGCATACACTGTAAGTCCATCCACTAAAAGTGCTTCATTAACATTTCCAGGTGCAACAAACAAAGTCGTGATACCTTTGTTCAGACAATTAATTGCCATTGGCAAAAGACCATGTATGCTCCGAAGCTCACCTTTAAGCGACAACTCTGCCGCAAACATGCTTTTTTTGCAAAAATTCTGCGGTACGATACCATAGGCAGCAAGCAATCCTATGGCAATTGGCAAATCAAGACCTGAGCTGTCTTTCTTGATATCTGCCGGAGCAAGATTAACCGTTACTTTCTCCTGTCGAATCTTTATTCCAGAGTTTTTTATTGCTGTACGTACACGCTCTTTTGCTTCCTTAACAGATGTATCGGGAAGACCAACAATATCAAATGCCGGCAATCCATTTGACACATCAACCTCAACGTGAATCAGCACACCATCTACACCAAATGTAGTCGAACCATAGGTCTTAGCAAACAAGGCTATCCCTCCTTAGTTATTATCACCCTGCCAACGTTCAAACAGCTGGTGTTCAATATGCAAAGAATCGCAGACCTTTCCTACAAGCATATTGACAAGATCCTCAATTTTCTGCGGTTTATGATAAAATGCTGGGCATGCTGGCACAATTTTCACGCCGAGCCGTGCAAGCTTTAGCATATTTTCTAAATGAATTGCATGAACTGGTGTCTCTCTTGGCACCAAAACCAGCAACCGATCTTCCTTTAGCGTAACATCAGCCGCCCGCGTCAATAAGTTATCTGAAATACCATTTGCTATACTTCCCAATGTTTTCATTGAACAAGGCATAACAACCATAGCATCATTCTGAAAAGAACCGCTTGCTATTGCCGCACCAATATCTTCAATATTATACAACTTATCTGCTTTTTTTACTAAATTTTTCTTTGTTAATCCACATTCATAGGCAAGTACTTGCAATCCGCTTTTTGTCACAACAACATGTACTTCGCAGCCTGCCTGCTTCAAGACCTCAATAAGCCTTACTCCATAAATGCTTCCACTAGCTCCTGTTATTCCTACGACAATACGCAATTCTCTCCCTCTTTCTTCAACATACTTCAAATGCATTCTCTATCTGATTTATATGATAACCCTCTTGGCAACAATAAACTTCAATGACATCAAATCTACAAGACACATCCTCCAAATGTTTTTGACGAATATACCAACTTGCTGTCCTAATAATTTTTTGCTGTTTTTTATACCCCACCGCTTCTCCCGGTCTGCCAAACTCTAAGGATTGTCTTGTTTTTACCTCAATAAATACAATTACATGATTTTGTCTGGCAATTAAATCAATTTCACCAACACGTGTCTTGAACTTTCTTTCAATAATAGCATAACCTTTCCGTTCCAGATGAGCAGCTGCAATTTTCTCTCCCATATCACCTAATATCTTTGTATTCATTGATCCGCCTTCTCTATAAATGAATTGGTGGTTGCTTCGCTTTTTTATCCATCCTGTAAATATAAGATAACACTTCGGCTACAGTTGTATAAAGTTCAGCTGGAATTTCCTTATCCAACTCCATTGCCATAAGCATGTTTACAAGCGTCTTATTCTTATAAACCGGTATCGCATTATTCTGTGCAGCAGCCAAAATATTTTCTGCCACATAGCCACGCCCTTTTGCTATAACCTTTGGCGCAATATTCTCCTCTGACTTATAGCGTAGTGCAACGGCCTGTATTTCCTGATTGTTTTCTGGCAACTGTATTTTGTCAGTTCCTTTAAAAACATCTTTTTTATTTATCATGATTTACTACCTACCGTACCTACTTTCAAATCCTTTAAGACTAGTGATGAATCCACAAAAGAATTTTTAAAGTCAGGAATATATTCATTAAAATTTTTTGCTACCGTTCCATCAGAAAATAATAACTGTACATTAAGATTTTGATTTTCATAAAGTTGGCAGACAAGTTCAACCGCACCAATATTTTCTGTCAAAAGACACAGCCTAAGCCATGTTTCCTTCTGATACTCACCACTTGCTTCATTACTTTGCTTTTTTTCATCATACACATGAATGTACGTTGGATAGCTCTTTTCATTATCCCCAAGATAAAGAGGCATCATAAAACTTATCGAACGCTGATTTTCTGTAACATTACTATCTCCTGTCATTGTGTTTTTGAGCATCGTTGCAAAATCAGAAATATTTTTTCCTGCATTCTTAAGCTCATGCGATTGCATAGACTTGAGCTCACTCAAATCGCAAAGCTGAACAAATGCCCATAGTTTCGGTAGTTCCGGCAAATCCTGTTTATATGAAGCCTGCTGTATAACTGCAGGCATATTCTTCTGACTCAAACGAATCAAAAGCTGAAGCTGCTTCGCATCCTGCTCACTTAATATTTTATCCGTACCATTTACGAACCCCTTTAGAAGTGTCGCATCCTGCTCACTTAAATTCGCATCGCGCAATAATAATGACGCTAAACTTTTCATCGTATCCATTGCCTGCGGTATATTTTTTATTGCAGCAAAGTTTTTTATTGCTGTTGCAGACTGTTGCGCCATATTTTGACTTTGCGGCACCGTAGTATCACTTAAAGTACTCTTTGTGTTTATCATTGTTGTCTGTTTCATCACAGGATTTTCTGACACTTTTTCTTTCATTGGTAAAGAAGGCATATTGCCTTGATCTACTTCTGACTGTGAAGTCGTTCGCATTACTGTAGTATCCTGCTTCATTTTAATTACATTTTCAGTATTTCCTTTTGGAATCATATTCCCCATTTTCTGCGACTGATCTTTTGCCTGTGGTGAAGTATTTTCTGCATTTGTTGCTACGTTTCTTTCCGCCCCCCCCATATCACCTTTCAACGGTGTTCCAATAGTATTAGAATTCACAGTTCCACTTGCACGCTCTGCTTTTACCATAGTCGCATCACTTGCAGTATTCGAATTCTGCACTGTATTGGTATCTGTATTCACTGTGCGATTTTGCACAACCACATTTGCACGAGCAGTTATTGTATTCTTTTGTGCCGTATTAGTATTAGTATTAGTATTAGTATTAGTATTAGCGTTAGTGTTAGTGTTAGTGTTAGTGTTAGTATCCATATGCTTATTTTGTGTATTTGTATTATTATTACTATTTGTATTATTTGCATTTGCTATATTGTTTTGTTCCGATGCAACAGTAGTTTCCAGTCCTCCCTGCGTTGTCGGCATAAAATATTGTATAAGCTGCTTTAGGAAACCATTTCCCGTCGTCTGCTGTTGCGATAAAGCAGATAATGTACTTGTCGCGGTTAACTGCTGACCAAGAAACATCTGCAACTGCGCAGGAAGATCTGCTACCTCCTTTGTTCCAAGCAACTGAAATGCCAGTTTATTCAAAGTGACCGCATTTAAGACCTCACCATTGGCACCATCAAATATTTTTAAGTTACTCAAAAGTGTCTGCATTGAATCGGATACGGATGTCAATGCTCCTTGTTCACTCAGCACTCCCATCTGTGTAAGCATGCGAGAGAGTGTTGTAAGCTGCTCAACGGTAAAACGCTGGCTTTCTACCGCACTCCCCATTCCCTCTGCAACACTTGCATTCACAGAAAAAGCACTTTTCATGATTGATTGAAGTATCTTCTGCAGTTGTTGTGGTATCTCATTCGCTGTGGTATTCTGCGTTGCTGCAACCTTTGACAATATTCCTGCCATGTCTTCAATTGAGTTCTTTATTGTTACATTTGTCTCTGGACTAAAAGGCGATGATCCCGATGTATCTCCGGACCTGCGCTCTGTTTTTTCTGTATTTGATACTGGCTGTGTTTTTTGTATAGGTGTAACATTCGACAAGCCTGCTGCATTTGCTTCCATTGCCATCTTTTTATCCTCCTGTATCAGTGTTGAATAAGTGATTTTATCGGTTCAAAAGAACAACGATGAATTGGGCATGGTCCATACTTTTTCAGTGCTGCAATATGCTGTGCTGTTCCATATCCCTTATGCTGAGAAAACCCATACTCCGGATATACTTTGGCATACCCATCCATAATATGATCACGTTCAACCTTTGCAACAATTGACGCTGCTGCAATTGTTGCCGACTTTGCATCCCCTTTGATAATAGGAATAGCCGGCATTGGCAGTTTTTCAAGAGGAACCGCATCAATAAGCACCTGATCCGGCTGCGGATCAAGTGAAAATATTGCATCATACATTCCATTGATCGTTGCCTGATAAATATTAATACGATCAATTACCTTCTCACTGACAACAGCATGTCCAACAGCAATTGCTTTTGCCATAATTTCTATATAGAGTTCTTCTCTTATTTTTGCCGAAATTTTCTTTGAATCATTGATTTTCGGTAAATAAAGTCCTACTGGCAATATAACTGCTGCAACAACAACTGGACCTGCCAGCGGTCCTCGCCCTGCCTCATCTATGCCAGCAATAAATTGCATGCCTTTTTCTTTGTAAACGTATTCATATTTATATAAATCATCAACCCGTCTGCGGTCTGCCTGTCCCAAATCCCAGCGATGAACAATACGTCCAACAGCTGCTCTCTTGTCTTCACGAAACTTTTCTACAATATCGCGTGTGACAGTTTCTTGCGTAAACAGCATCTCTATTTCTTTTATCGTCATTTGCTCTATACTCATTAACTAAATCCACCTATCTCCAATAAACAAAAATCTCCATAACAAAAACTATTCGTTACGGAGACTCTTCTTTCCTGTATAATTTTATATTTTTCCTTCATTCGGACGATCCAGACTGATAAGTCCCATCTTACCTGCGCGAAATTCATTGAGTACAATTCGTCTTGCTTTATCAAAATCGATACAGCCACCTTTTACAAGGCATCCCCGTTTACGACCAATTGCTTCCAGCAAAAGTTCTGCCGACTCTGGTAATTCACCCGTAAGCTTATAGCGTCCACTAATACGCTGCGGATATTCTATCCTCATTGTATCAAGGAGTACATTCACAACATTCTCCATATCATAGACCTCATCGTTAATTGCCCCTGTAAAAGCAAGCTTAAGACCCACTGTCCGATCTTCAAACTTTGGCCAAAGAATCCCCGGCGTATCAAGAAGATCCATATTTTTACCAACCTTAATCCACTGCTTCGCTCTTGTTACCCCTGGCTTATCAGCCGTCTTTGTTCGAGCCGCTCCGGCAAGACGATTGATAAGCGACGACTTTCCTACATTTGGTATACCAAGAATCATTGCACGCGCTGCACGCGCATTTGTTGCACCCTTACTCATAAACTTTTCCGTCTTTGCTCTTGCAAGATTCTCTGCAATCCGAACAAGCTCCTTCATGCCTTTGCCATTCATTGAATCAATAACTGCCACTGGTACATTTTTTTCTTCAAAAACCTGCACCCAGCGCTTTGTCATTTCCGGATCTGCAAGATCTGCCTTGTTTAGCGCTACCATTCGCGGTTTATTCGCAATAATGTCCTTTAACATCGGATTCGCACTGCTATATGGAATACGTGCATCCAGAAGCTCGATAACAACATCGACAAGCTTAAGATTATCTGTAATAAGCTTACGTGCTTTTGCCATATGCCCTG